>Ga0233438_10001788_pt1 | contig 22652 bp, 27 predicted proteins | sample SI_123_September_FD_182720 | JGI IMG/M metagenome (GOLD analysis project Ga0233438, IMG submission 182720) | Seawater microbial communities from Saanich Inlet, British Columbia, Canada - SI_123_September2016_10_MG | ecosystem: Environmental > Aquatic > Marine > Inlet | place: Canada: British...
CAGTTAATTTCTTTATTAACAAAGGAATGTATGATGAATATGTTTTGAGAATCAATGGCATTGATGAACTTATAAGATGTAATGCCGATCATTTATTTCAGACATCTTTGGGGTGGATGAGTGCATCACATCTTTATAAAAAATACAAAATAGCGCATTTTTTAACCGAGAGTGGTTATAAACTTGGTAGTGTCTTTAAAACAGGAAATCAAATACCCATTGTTGATATTAATGTAAATCATCCAAATCATAGGTATTATACTAATGGAGTTTCCTCTCATAATACTGGTGTCGGCAAGTCTTTATTCATGTGTCATGTTGCCAGCTCCGTGTTGCTCCAAGGAAAAAACGTTCTCTACATTACTATGGAGATGGCTGAAGAGAAGATTGCGGAAAGGATTGATGCTAATCTTTTGAATGTAAATATTCAAGACATAGGCGAACTTCCTAAACAGACTTTTGAGAAGAAGGTAACAAACCTCGCACAAAAGACTCAAGGAACACTTATCATCAAAGAATACCCAACTGCGAGTGCACATAGTGGACACTTTACCGCACTTCTCAATGAGCTTGCTCTTAAGAAATCATTTAGACCTGACATTATTTTTATTGATTACCTCAATATTTGTGCTTCCTCTAGGTATAGGGGAGGTAGTAATGTTAATTCATATACAGTTATTAAAAGTATTGCTGAAGAACTTAGAGGATTGGCTTGCGAAGCAAACGTCCCTATCGTATCTGCCACGCAGACCACTCGTTCTGGTTATGGTAGCTCTGATGTCGAGCTTACTGATACTTCTGAGTCCTTTGGTCTCCCTGCTACTGCTGATCTTATGTTTGCCCTTATTAGTACTGAAGAGCTCGAATCCTTGGGACAGATACTTGTAAAACAATTGAAGAACAGATACAATGATGGTAACGTTTACAAGAGATTTGTGATTGGTATTGATCGTGCTAAGATGAGACTATACGATTGTGAACAGACAGCACAGGATGACCTTCTTGACAATAAGAAGGATGAGGAGTATACTTATGATGATAAACCCAAAAAGACATTTGAAGGGTTCAAGTTCTAATGAAACTACGACCACAAGAAATTACTAAAACTATGACCATCGATCCCACAAAATATGTTGACTTCGTTCGTCAAACAACAAGTCAACCAAGTCTTGATTGGCCTACCCTTTCAAAAAGACTTACTGAACTTGAAGTCAAAGATGACTGTAACGTTACTCAACTGATGACTGCAGCATTTGGTTTGACTGCTGAGGCTGGTGAGTTTGCTGAAGTTGTGAAGAAGATGTTCCTTCAAGGTAAACCCTACACAGAAGAGAATGTCTTTCATATGAAGCGTGAGATGGGGGATATTATGTGGTACATGGCACAAGCATGTATGGCACTTGACACTGACTTCGATGAAATTCTTTCAATGAATGTAGAGAAACTCAGTGCTCGTTATCCAGAAGGAACATTTGATGTTCAGTATTCCGAAAACCGTAAAGAAGGAGATGTATGATTACACTTGAACTAAACTTACAACAAGCAGCAGTCGTTCGTCAGGCTCTGTTTGTAGAACAGAAAGGTTACACACTTGACCCTACTTGTACCCCGGCACGTATTGTCGATGTTCGTAATGTCATTGCAACACTTGACAAAAAAATTGACGACGCACTAGAATACGAAACACACGGTAAGTAATATGACATACGACTTTTCTTTTGCACATTCTCCTGAAGGATTTGATAATCATATCAACGATAGTATCAGAGGTTACTTAAACCTTCTGGAAGACACTGTATCGTTCTCCAGGTACTTTGTAGAAGATCATACTAAAGTTGTTGATGTTGGATGTTCAACTGGTAAACTTACCAAGATGATTATTGGCAACAATCCTAATCGTCAGTACGCACATTATGTGGGTGTAGAACTTGCTGGTAGTTTTTATGATGATCTTGAGGAACGTCATATAGAGGTTCGTAAAGAATACCCTGGTGCATTGTTAGAATGGGTTCGTGGTAATGTCACTAACTATGAGTTCAAGAACTGTTCTCTAGTAACATCACTGTTTACTCTACAGTTTATGCCCAAGACTACCAGACAGGAGACTATCAATAAGATCTACAATGGTATTAATCAAGGTGGTGCATTTATCTTTGCAGAAAAGTTGATGTGTGAGAATGCATTCTTCCAAGAACTTCTTACCTTCAATCACTATGATTATAAGAGAAAGACATTCTCTGCAGATGAGATCATGGATAAGGAACAACAACTCCGTGATATGTTGAAACCTAATACATGGTCTGAACTAAGAGATATGGTGATGACTGCGGGGTTCAAAGACTGTCAGATCTTCTGGAGAAACCATCAGTTCGTTGGAGTTATTGCAATTAAGTAATGTGTGGAATTATTGGTGGATTTGATATTCCACAAATTGAAAAAGGTTTGAACTCTATTATTCATAGGGGACCAGATAACCAACAGATTGTCCAAATGGAGAACATCTATTTTGGACATGTTCGTTTGTCTATTATTGATACTAGTAATGAGTCAAATCAACCATTTGTTTATGGTGACACAACCATGATCTTCAATGGTACCATTTGGAACTATCTTGAGTTAAGAAATTCGTTGAATATTGAAACAAAAACTTCAGGTGACACTGAGGTTCTTTGTGCTATATTGGATAGGTACGGTATTGATGGATTGAAGAAAGTCCAAGGAATGTTTGCTATTGCATTCACTCAAGGAGACGGTTCTATCACCATAGTAAGAGACCGACATGGGGAAGTTCCACTTCATTACTCATTGTTGAGTGGTCTATTTCCATCATTCAGTTTCTGTTCAGAGATAAAGGGTCTTCTTGCCATGGGTGAGAATGGACAAACAATTAAAATGTTAGAACCTGGTTCTTATATTAAGGTTACTTCTGATTATAAGATTGAAGAGGGGTATTGGTATAGTATTAGAGACCACATTACAGATACATCTACATGGAATTTTGATGAGTCTAAATCAATAGTTCATAGAGATATCACAATGGGTTCTCTTGAGAGAACTGTTGCTGATGTTCCTGTGGCATGTCTTCTCTCTGGTGGTATTGACTCTGCAATTACTACTTTGGTTGCATCAAAACATATTCCAAATCTAGTAACATATACTGCGGTTCATGATGAGAAGTCTAAAGATTTATTGTCTGCCAGAAAAGTTGCTAAATATTTGGGAGTTGAACTAAGAGAGGTCAAAGTAAAACCCCCTACAGTTGATGATATCAATGATGTAATCAATACGATTGAGATGCCATACAAGGCTCAGGTAGAAATCGGTTACCCATGTGTTAGACTAGCACAATGTATCCATGAAGATGGGTTCAAGGTAATTATGTCAGGTGAGGGTAGTGATGAACTCTGGGCATCCTATGGTATGAGTTATCACGGTATCAAAGACAAGGGTTGGACTGACTATCGTATTGGGTTATTTGGATCACAACATCGTAAAAATTTTACAAGATGCAATAAGATTTTTATGAAGTATGGTATTGAGTGTCGATTACCTTTCTTAAACACCCAATTAGTCGAGACTGCACTGGGTTTAAGTCAAGATATTGTCTGGGATGGTAAGTCAAGACCTAAAGCAATCCTTCAAGAAGCATTTAGAGACCAACTACCTGACGATATAATCGATAGAAAGAAGATTGCTTTTCAAGATGGAATGGGTATCAAGTCTCTATATGAAGATGTTGTCGAAACTCCAAAAACATATTACACTACACAGTATAAGAACACATTCGCATGAAACTACCATATAAATTACAAGATGTTTACGACGGTGAGGCACAAGCCAAGTTCACTGTCATCTCTACATTCGCTGGTGGAGGTGGTTCCTCTACGGGATACCGTCTTGCCGGTGGTAAAATCCTGTGTATCAATGAGTTTGTGGAAGAAGCACGAAAGACTTATGCCGCAAACTACCCATCAACTCATATTGTTCCTGACGATATTAAACAGTTGGTAGGTGGTGACTTCCTCAAGATCACTGGGCTCAAGCCTGGTGAACTAGACATTCTTGATGGGTCACCACCCTGTTCAGCATTCTCTGTAGCAGGGTCTATGTGTCGTGGTGAAGGTTCTAAACACTCTGATGGTTGGGGTAAGACGAAGAACTACTCAGATGGTAAAAAGGTTGAGAACATTGAAGACCTGTTCTTTGAGTTCATTCGTGTCGCCAAAGGTATTCAACCTAAAGTTATTGTTGCTGAGAATGTCAAGGGGTTGACAATTGGTGAGGCTAAGACTTATTATGCTAAGATTACTAATGCATTTGAGGAGATTGGTTATCTTGTTACATCAAAAGTAATGAGAGCTTCTTTTCATGGTGTTGGTCAAGGTAGAGAACGACTAATCTTTATTGCAGTTCGTAATGATATTGCAGATAAGATTGGACTAAATGTTCTTACTGTATCTACATTGTTCCCTCCTACTTCACCCAAAGAAACTGTCATCTCTGATATTATTGACGGTGTGGAGAATGACCCTGAGGATGTAAATAGACTGACTGAACACATGTTGAACAGTAGTGTCTATCAAAGTGTGGTCAAGAAGATGCCAAAGAATCCCAAAAAGATTCTATCTGGTATGGACTATCATGAGAAGGGTCATTGTTTTAATACCAAGAGGGCATCATTTTTCAAAGCAGCACCAACACTTACTGCAAGTGGTGGATTGATTCATTGGAATGAGGATAGAACTCTTACAATTCAAGAACTCAAGAGACTTCAATCACTTCCTGATGATTTTATTTTGACTGGTTCTCATTCACAACAATCAGAACGAGTTGGTAGAATGGTTCCTCCTCTAATGATGAAGTCCATCGCAGAAAACATTTACAAAGAAGTATTATCAAAACTATGAAACTACTAACACTCGAAGATTATGAATTGGCAGGTCAAACATTTTGGCCTAAGTATTGGTACATCGCTAAAGAACTTGGTGAAGGTGCTAAGACAGAAGACATTCTTAAGGTTATGGAAGCAATCGGTGGTGTTGCATTGAAGGTAGCACTAGAAGAAGAATCTGCGGGTCCATTTGGATTTAATAAAAAGACTGACACACCAGATACAGAATAAATATTACAAAGAATGAACTCATATGCTTTCTACTCAGTACAGACTTAAACTAGAATTCATTTGTAAGTGTATTGCTAATGGTGAAGAAGTCAAATTAGATGATATTGTTTGGGTACAGAAACTTGCTAAGGCAAATACATCTGCTAACGAGATGTTAAAAATGGCAAGACGCCAAGCATCCCAAAACATTGAAGAGGGTAGCACAGACGATTTTCTGAATAGATTAGGTTTGGGAGACCCGGACCCAGCAAACCACAAGACAGGATTTGATAGTGCTGATGATATCAAGGACTGGTTCAATCAAGATAAAACATCAGACTGGCGCCAGAGGGATTGATGGTAGGAGACAACGTGACTAAAAATCAAGGATTAGATTCAATTGACCATATCAATAAGAATGATATGGATGATTTGATTGATAGTGCAATCGAAGAATTGATGTTTGTTGCTGTGGGTGGACAAAACATGAAAGAGTATACTGACTCTGTTCTTTATATTAAAGATGTGCTTAAAAAATGTAAAAGTGAGGAGGTAACGTGACTGATTGCATTTGCGTTATATCATGAGACAAACAATTTCAATGTATTCGATACCATTATCTTCATAAGTCATCTCCTAATCCAGTAGAAGAAGTAAAAAATTTATTCCCATTCGAAGAAGTATATTAAAATGCAAGCAGTAATTTACAGTAACGGAAGTCAAGAGTGTGAGAGAATGATATCTCTTCTTAAATCTCTTGGTGATGACTTTCATGAGTATGTTTTAGGTGTTGATTTTGATGATAAGGCATTTGAGGCAGAGTTTGGATCAAATGCAACCTATCCTCAGATTGCAATCGGTTATCATCACATTGGTAGTATGAAAGAAGCACTTCAGTATATGAATGAACAGGGAATGTTTGTATGACTTCGAAGTATGACTTTGGTGGGCTTGAAAGACATCCTGCAAACATACTAAGATTGATTAGTGAGTTAGAGGGATCATATCAACTCTGTAAATACATGGGATTTGAGGATGACATGAATACCCTAGATAAAATGAAAAAACCCTACTACAAACTTTACTTTAAGACAAAACGAGAGTATGATTCAAATGAATGAGTTCAACAAACCACAAGTGTGAGACAGTATCACTCCAGAAGTTAAGGATGTCATAGTACAAACTCAACTAGATAATGTAACAAAGATTCTTGATGGTAAACTTAGTCATTACATTGTAAGCGATAAGACTACAACACACAAAAAATACGTTATTGAATATGAACACAATCACAAATCCTGAAGTTGAAGTTTTTGTACCAGAAGGTGCAGAACTAATTGATGATGTATTTTATGTCTGGACAACACGTTACGGTATGTTCTCCAGTATGACCAAAGCTGGACGTAAAATGCTCACTGGAGCTGATAGAGAGAATGTAATTACTATGACACGTTGGCATCTAAAGTGTGAACAGGAAGGCACACTACACCTATACACTAGAGTCGTTGGTGGTTCTTCTGTAGGAGTTGATCTGTGAAGTTTGAACTCTCAATGGAGGACTATACTATCATTCTCAATGCACTTCATTATTATAAGAAGGTGGAGAAGTATCCTAACTTCGCACACTTTGATGAGAAGCGTATTAATAAGTTGAGAGACACCCTGGCCAAACAATTAGTGTGGGACCAGTGACTACACTTTTAAATTACACAGCAGCATTTTGGTCTGTAGTTATTATGAATTGTATTCAACCTGTCAACTGGGAAGCATGTCTACCAGTACATGAATGGTTGATACCAAGTATTCAAGAGGGTGTTGAGATTTATCTCGACCCCTCTTCGGTGTATTCATCCGAACGAGAATATCTAGAGAATATAAATAAAGATATAGAAAGTAATGATTAATCAGATGTCTTCATCAATGCGTAACTTTATGGAAGCGTATTCCGCTGTTCATAACAAAGAAGCTAAAGAAGAGTTTTACTCTCATAAGGATGAAATCAGTGAGATGGACTTCTCCTTGATCAACCAAACTGAGTTGAATGATATTGCTGAAGAAGTTCTTGAAGAACTTTTCGAAGAAGGTTATAGTGTAGAACAGTGTGAAGCAATATTTGAAGAAGTTCTTACCGAAGCAAGAGTAACTTACGGCCGTCAGACTGAATCCCCAAGGGCAAAGAAAATGTTCGCGATGGAGTCTTCACTGAAAGGCGCCCTGGGTAAGGTAAAGGAGAAAGCTGCAAAGGGTGCAGTTAAATCTTACGGTGCATATAGAAGTGCAAAGCAAGCCAAGGCAAACAGATTGAAGGAAGGTGCAAGTTATGTAACTGCACAGACTCAGCGTGATGCAATAAAGGCTAAGGCTAAGGTCAGGGATGGTATGAAAGGGATGATTGGTGAAGCAGCAAAGAAGGTTGGTGATGCTGCCAATAAGGTCTCCAGTAGAATGAGTGAAGGTACTGTTAGAAAGGATGTTGGTGATATCTACCAAGCCATCTATGAGAAGAAAGCAGCCAAAGATTATGATGGTGATGGTGAAGTAGAATCCGGTAAGGACGAATACTTTGGATCCAAGGATAAGGCTATCAAAAAAGCCATGGGTAAGAAAGGTAAGTGTGAGAAGTGTGGTAAAGATCCCTGCGAATGTGATAAGAAAGAAGTAGAAGAAGTAACATTCTCTGAATCTGAACTGGAAGCCATTCAGGCAAAGGTTGATGCATGGGATGTTGAAGAATTTGAGCAACTTGACGAACTTTCCAAAGGAACTATGGGTTCTTATGTAAAGAAAGCATCTAAGGATGTTGAGAAAAGGTCTTATACACAAGGTTCAACTGATGCTGAGGATGCCGAAATCGGTTATCCAGGTCAAACACCTAAAGATAAGAAGATTGATAAGAGGCAGAAAGGTATCGGTCGTGCTGTTGGTAAAATGACCAGGAAAGAAGAAACCGATTCTCTCTACCAGGCATACCTCTCTATGATGAGTGAGGACATCACCAGTGAAAAGGGTAAAGCAAAAATGAAATCTATGATTGATACTCGCACCACTGATTCTGGTAGAGCAAAGCCAGGTAAAGGTCAAAACGTTAAAGACATTAGGCACATTGGTCGTGCTAATGTTGATGGTTATGGTGGAACACCTCCCAATCTAAAGGTTGCCAAGAACCCAGTAAAATCTAACTTCACTGGTCTCAATAGTGGAACCGGCAACAAAGCAGCAAAAAGAGCAGCCGCACTAAAGAAAGAAGAAGTAACATTCTCTGAATCTGAACTGGAAGTCATTCAGGCAAAGGTTGATGCATGGGATGTTGAAGAAGGTTATCAGCGTAATCCCGAGAAGGGAGAAGCTGCAGCAAGAAAGTCTGAAACTTCTGGTCAAAAGACAGAAAGAAATGTCCGTCGTAGACTGGAGACTATGGATCCTAAGAAGGCTGAAGCAATGAAGAAACAGATGAGAGCTGTTGGATTGAATGTCTGATAGATGGATGTATTTAAATATCTGAGAAAGGCTGATGCCTACCTTGCCGAGAACGATGAGTCTCAGGCAAGGAAGGATGCTGAACGTGCTGGTGGTGTAACATCTAAGTTCGGTAGATACTATGATAATAAGGGTCAATATGTTGGTCAGGTAAAGGGTGATAAGTTTTTCCCTGCATCTCAAGATGATCTTGCTAGTAGAATGGCAAACTCTCCTGCAGGACAGGCAGAGACTGAGAGAGAAAAAACTCTCTCAGACTTTAGAAAGGATGCACCTAAACCAGAAGAAACCCCATCAGTAACTGACCAACTTGCCAAGAATGTTCCTGGTGGACCATCTGCCACGGCATTAGAATCTGGTGACAAACAGACTGTCAAAAAGATGTTGGCTCGTGGACGAGAGTCTGCAATGAGTGCTAAGAGAAAGGCACAAATTGATCAACAAGCTGATGACATGATTGCTCAGGCTGATGCAGAAACAGAAGAACAAGCTGCTGCAGAGGCTGAACAACAGGATGCTGAACAGGCTGCACTTGAAAAGGAGATGGGAACTCCTCAAGGAAGAGTTAAAGAACCCGAAGAATTTAAAACACTTAATCAAGCAGTAATTGAAACTGGTAAAAATCTTGATGGTTCTGAAGCAAGAGGTGATGTTGACATTGCAACAGAAGAATCAATTCAAAGAGTAACTGACATTGCAAATGCTGATGTTGATGATCAAAGATTTGATAGTGGTCGTAAGGCAAATAAAGAATTCCAACAACATTACTCTCAAGATTCTGAATATAGAAGTGGTCTGAATACTTTAAGTAAGTCAGTTGCAAAGGCAAATGATAGAACTAAAGTTAATGAGATGCTGGACGCCATCAATGAAGGTGACTACCTCAAGGAAATACAACTTACAAAAACTAGCTCTAAAACTGTAAGCGAGTTACTCTTAGATGCTGGTATTGATGTTAATGATGAAGAACAAGTAAAACAGTTTGCAAAAGCTTATGAGGAGATAAGTTCTTTCATTGGTGAAGATGGTTACTGGAAGAGAGGAGAAAGTCACGAACTTGTTGGTAGTAACTTGGGTTACTATGAAGCAAAACATATTGCGGAAAGAGATGATCTAAATCAATTAGATCCTGAAGGAATTCAAACCAAAGCATTCAATCTGGCTTCTGAAAATGAATCTGCATTGGCTAATATGGATCCTACTATAACTGATGCAGTCTTTAGTATCTTACCTACACCTTCAAGAGACTTTTTATCTAAGAGTGGATCACCAAAAACTTTTTACAATCCAAACGAAAAGAATCAACAAAGTAAAACTGCAAACCCAATAAGAGGATCAGCTGCTCTTCATATGTGGGCAATGCAAGATGGTAAAGATGCATATGCACTAAGTGGTCAAAGAAGATCACCTGGCGAATTCCAAGTAGAACATATTGTTCCATTGAAATCTGGTGGTAAAGATCACATTGATAACTTCGGAATGCTCTTGAGAAGAGTAAATGAACCAAGAGCTGACTTAGGTTTTGATAAGTTCCAAGAACAAGCAAAGAGAAAGAGAGATAGTATTGATTCTGATTTGAGTAGTCCAAAGACTAGAGCGAGATTAGAGAAAAACTACAGGGCATCTTCATTCAACTCTCAACTTGCACCATCACTTGGAGGAAGTGTTTCTTCTTTGATAAGTGATGACCTTATGAACTCTGTCAACTCAGGACTTGAGAGTAAGTTGGGTAAGGCATCATCACAAAAACTAAAAGTTACTTCAGAAGCATTCAAAGAATATCAGACTAAAATGTCTGACTTCTTAGAAAAGAATGAACTTGCATCTGATGCTCAGGTCAAAGATATGAATTCAGATCAAATCAATGGGGTGTTTGATATCATGAGTGAAAATCTTGGTGTCGATAAGACCAAGATGAATGATTATATGGGTAGAAATCTTATCAATAACTACGATGTTGGTGCAAGATACCTTATTAGTAAGGATGGAAAACTAGAAAGAGGTAGAGGTGGAACATCTCCTTCATCTGGTAACATTATCAACATGCAGAACTCTATTATGTCTGATGATAGTTTGAGTCCTGAGGATAAGACAAAGGCAATTCAAACTGCAAATGAACATCATCAAAAATTTAAGAAAACTAGGAATGATTATATTGATAATCCCGATAGTCCAGAGACATATGAGAACTACTTGAGTGATGTAGCCACACAGATTGATTTCTTGACGGGTGAAGGAGACTCCCCACTGAAACCAGGTAGACAGTATGACAACCGGTTGACCCCATCTTCCAAGAATAACATTGACAACGACACCACGAATGGTATACTAAGCTTACTGTCACTGGACACGGCTTCAGTCACTGGTGGAAAGGACGCCTTCTCTCCTGGGTTTCAAAAAACTTCTTTGACTCCTGGAGCTCAAGGACATATCAAGTCTCTTAAGAACAAACTACTTTCCAGTTATGCTAAGACCAGTGGATTTAGTGAAGACCAGATTATGAACCCTGATAGTCTTACAAAAACTCAAAGAAAAAAGATTGAACCAATCGTCAACGCATTAGAAAACATCGACAGAGGACTTGGACAATGATTGATATTGAATACCTACCAGAGACTTTACAAGATATATACCTGAGACTAATGGTAGATGCCGATGATGTTGGTATGTCATACGATGAAGTTATGATGTATGTTGAACAATTTGAGATGGATGAGGATATGTTGTTCTCATTTGTTAAAGAAAAGATTGAAGAGAAAACTGAAATAGCGAAAGGTGATAAGGGAAGAAAAATGATGGAGTCTCTGAAGAGATCTCTACGGGATCCATTGTCTTAATAAATACAACATAGGATATTGATAGAAATGAAAAGCTTCCTAAACTTTTTTTCCGAGGCAAGACAGACTAAGGCTTCTACAAGGGCAAGACAACTTGGTCTGACTGGTGACGGTCAGGGAAACTGGGTAGACAAAGCTGGTAATGTTGTAGCAAGAACTGAGGGTGGTGAACTTAGATTCACTGATAAGAAAACTAGTGGTAATGATCGAGAAGATACAAAGACTGCACAATATAAAGCACCTGAACAACAACTAAGTAAGAGAACTCCAGCACCAGAAGAAGAACCAAGTAAGAAAACTGGTGGTGAAGATGAAGAAGGTGGTGGTGGAGACCGTGAGGGAGAAACTATAACTCTAGTATTTGGTAGATTTAATCCACCTACGATTGGTCATTTGAAACTCCTTGATGCCGCAGAACAAGTTGCAGGTGATGGTGAGTTGAGAATTTATCCATCTAGATCATTTGATCCCAAGAAAAATCCACTTGATCCAAATCAAAAGACTGATATGATGAAGACAGTCTTCCCAGATCATGCGGATAATATTGTCAATGATGATAGTGTAAAGACTATTTTCGATGCACTTAAGTTGGCTGATGGTGAAGGGTTCTCTGATGTAAAGATTGTTGTTGGTTCTGACAGAGTTGGGGAGTTTGACAACCTAGCACAGAAATATAATGGTGAACTCTACGATTTTGAGAATATTGAAACCATTTCTGCAGGTGAAAGAGACGAAGATGCCGAAGGTGTATCTGGAATGTCTGCATCGAAGATGAGAAAGGCTGCAGCAGATAATGATTTTGAAATGTTTAGAACTGGTGTTCCTGATGTTGTAGATGATAAGGCTGCAAAACAGATTATGAATACTGTTCGTAAGGCAATGAAAGTTGAAGAAGGTTGGTCTCTCTGGGAGATTGCACCTAGGTTTGATTGGAAGAACCTACGAGAAAATTATGTCACTGGTAAGATTTTTAAAATCAATGAGATGGTAGAAAATCTTAACACTGGATTGGTAGGTAAGGTTATTCGTAGAGGAACTAACTATCTCATCTGTGTGACTGAGAATAATATTATGTTCAAGTCTTGGATTAGAGACCTGACTGAGTATACTGAGGTCAAAATGGACCGTAAAATGAGGACACCTAAGAAACCAAACACTCTTACAGGAACTACTGGTTACTTTAAGAACGCAGTTGACATGACTCCTGGTTTTGATAAGGGGGATGAAACTAATCTTCAACCCGGTGGCAAACCATACAAAGGACCAAAGACAAATATTAGGGAATTCATAAATACCTACAAGAGAAAACGTGTCTAGTTTGAAATCCATGAGAAAAAATCATTCAAATTGGAGAGAAGATCTACGTGAAGTAGTCGATATCGAATCTTCTGAACCAGAGACTGAAGATAAATCTGAAGTAAGGATTGGTGATAAAAAAGTAACTAATAAGATCACAATCAACCCTGTGATGAAGGAAGCCTTTGGAGAGATTGGTGCACTTGTACTTGAAGTCACTGAACTTGAGGAAGGGGAAGTTGATCCTGAACAGAAAAAACGACTGAAAGCCAAAGAGCAAATGAGAAAGCAAGAATTGCTTTCAAGACAGAGAATTCAGATGCAGAAACAAGGTAGACTGCCTATGGGTCATACTGAAGGACTTGATATGAAGAAGGCTGATATGGGTGAGGTTATTACAGATTTCCGTAAGTCTGATGCTCCTCAGTTTAAGGGTAAGTCTGATAAGAAGAAACAACAGATGGCCATCGCTGCCAAGTTAGAATCAGAAAAAGGACCACAGAATGAAGAGATGTCTGTGAAAGATCAGATGAAAGCATCTGCAGAGTATTGGAAAAAGAATCCACGCAAACCATACAAACCTGGTGATGGTTATGCTAGGAATGTTAGAGACGCTGCACGTAATGCTGCAAGACAACCTAAAGATACAAGAACTGATTCGCAAAGAATGGCTGATGCCACTGGACCTCGTAAGGGGTCAAACTACAGAGGTGATTGAATATATACTATAGTATAGAGAATCATCATGCTAGCATTCCTACTTCCACTTGCATCTAAAATCATTACCGATGCAATTTCAAAAATTCCAGAGAATGAAGAACTCGGTGAGAAGATGGTTGAGATCTGTCTTGTTATTCTTGCTAAGGCAGTTAAGTTGACCAAGACCGATATGGACGATCAACTACTTGAAGTAGTGACTAAGGCAATCAAAAACCGTGAAGAGTGATTAAAACTCTCTCCTAGGTTTTTATAAATAATTTGAAAGAACGTAACCTTTACAGGAAAAAGACATGACACTTTGGGGTAATAACGACAATATAGATAGCATAGGAGCTGTCGTCTTAAATTATGATACCGGTGTTGTCACTGGAACCGGTACTTCTTTTGGGCAGGCTGGTTCTGCTCAAGAGGGTGATGTAATTCGTTTTGGTTCGAAGGCCACTACGTATTTTGGTGATGCTGTAATTGTAAGTATTGCAAATACACAATCTTGTACCATTGGTAGTACAATGGCACTCTCTGGTGCTGCTATTGCCGGTGTGGTATTCGGTGTTTCTCAACTTCCTAAGTATACTGTTCTTGATTCCAAGTACAGTGAGAGTACTGTTCTTGATAATCCTGGTGACAACTTTGTCTATGGTGTAGCCAATGCAGAAGGTGTTGCTGCTAGCTATAGAGTTACTCATGAAGGTTGGGTTGGTGTTACAACCTATACCGATAGTGAGGGTGTTGCAAGAGTGAAGACAGAAACTCTAGTTGCCATGTCTGGTATTACAACTGGTGGTACTGCATATCCAACCGCCGGATGATAAATGCTTTTTACTGAATTGAATGAGGAGAACTTTCTCCTCTTCGCTATTAAACATTATGAGAACCCACAAGCTGTCACTAGAGACGACTTTGATAAAGATCTAAGTCGTTTTAGATATATTAAAAGGTTACTTAAACGTTATAAGAGCACAGGTGAACTTAAGGTTCACCTTCTTATTAACCACTTTATTATTCTTTATAACATCTTTGGAGATGCAACAACTCCGATGTTGTTCTATAAGATTGATAAAAACCTTTGGTCTTGTATTAAAACCTTTGTAATATTTCTAGATAAACTTCCAGACTATCCTAGATCTTATATACATGAGATCGAATTGGATCAGAATTGTTTAGACGCACTTAATGGAATCACCAATGGATAAGGATAAGATTGATAGGTTTGTAAATGCATTTCGTTCTGCAATGTATAATGAATTCAGTGTCAATGAGGAAGGCATGGTGGCAAATCCTCCTGGGGGATCTGGTGGATTTAGTGGCTCCTCCCCTGCTGCTGGTCCTACTGCTGGTTTCGACCCCACTATGAAATTAGATGGTCGTAATAAGTATGTAAAGAAAGCTATTAAAGACTTGATGGATAGAGGTCAGAAGAGAAAGGATAAGAAGACCAAGAAAAAGGCATTAGAATTCAATCCATACTTCAAACCTCATGGAAAGTCATCAAATTAAGGTTGCAGTATTAGAACAAAAGATTGAAGATTTGAAGCCAATAGTTCTTCGAATCGATAAAGCAATAGAAAAATTGAGTGAAGTAAATACTACTGTGAGTAGGATGCTTGCAGTCCATGAAGAACGCATATCGAAACAAGAACAAATTGACGTTGTACTCTTTGCAAAAGTTGACCAACTCCGTGATAAAATGGACGGCGATCATGACATGGTATTGCAAAGAATACGTGAATTAGAAAAACGTGTATGGATGGCAGTGGGTGGTCTCGCTGTACTGACCATTGGGTTGAAGGTCATGACTGCCTTTCCCAATGTCTTGACAAACACTCCGGTTGTCTCTACAATGGTAAGAACTGTTAGTAGGTGACATGGATTACATTGACGAAAAATACATCATGCTCATATCTGCCAGACTACATAAATTCAAAAAAGTAAAACCCCACCTTTATAATTTCCGCTGCAATATTTGTGGTGACAGTCAGAAACAAAAGAACAAGGCTAGAGGTTATCTCTATCGTGTCAAAAACAATACTAACTATAAGTGTCACAACTGTGGAATTAGTGTGTCATTTAATAGTTTCTTAAAGGACTTAGATCCAGAGACACACAAAGAATATATCTTTGAGAAGTTTAAGGACGGGAAGACAGGTAAGAACTTTGCTGCGCAAACTCCTGAGGATATTTTCAAAAAAGTTGAGACATCTAAACCGGAGTTCAAGATGAAGATTGTGATTGATTTACCAAGTGCATTTCTTGAATCTAGAGCTAAAAATTACTTAGAGTCTAGAGCAATATTTCGTGGAGAGTTCTATTTTGCTAGAAACTTTCAGGAGTTTGTGAATACAATTAAACCAGACACGTTCAAATCTACTCATTACGGCGAAGAACGAATCGTTATTCCTCTTATTCGGAATAACACACTTATAGGAGTTCAAGGAAGAGCACTCTCTTCAAACCCTATTAAATACTTAACCATTATGTTGGATGATGATGCCCCTAAAGTTTATGGACTTGACACAATTGATAAAAGATTACCAGTCTATGTGGTCGAAGGACCCTTTGACAGCACTTTCATCAACAATAGTGTGGCTTTGTGTGGTAGTGACGGTGAAATTCGTGATCTTGAGAGAAGCGATAAAGTTTTTGTATATGATAACGAGCCCCGTAATAAGGAAATTGTTAGTCGAATTGAACGATGTATTGAACGAGGTGAAAGAGTCGTCATCTGGCCCACCACTATCAGAGAAAAAGACATAAATGATATGGTTCTATCTGGACATAATGTTCAGGACATAGTAGAATCAAATGTATATACTGGATTACAAGCAAAACTAAAATTCACAACCTGGAAAAAAGTATGAGTAATGGATTAAAGGTTACTAAAAGAGACGGTAACATTGAAAAATTAGATTTAGATAAGATGCATAAGATGGTGGAAGTCGCCACCGCAGGTCTTGCTGGAGTATCCGCAAGTCAAGTTGAAATGACATCTGGTATTCAGTTCTACGATGGTATTACGACTGAGGAGATTCAGGAAATCCTTATTAGAAGTGCTTCTGACCTCATTGACTTGGAACATCCCAACTATCAGTTTGTTGCTGCCAGACTCCTTCTGTTCTCGTTGAGGAAAAGATTGTTTGGTAAGATGCATGAACTACCAAACCTGACAGATCATATCACTAAACTTGCATATGATAACATCTATGATAAGGATATCTTCGTCAAGTATTCTCTTGAGGATATTCTGAAGGTAGAAACCTTTATTGATCATGAACGTGACTTCATGTTCACGTATGCCGGATTACGACAGGTTGTGGATAAATACCTAGTACAAGACAGGAGCACGGGTGAGGTCTATGAGACCCCTCAATTCATGTACATCATGATTGCTTTGACAATATTCCGTGATTATCCCGAGGAAACCAGACTATCCTATGTCAAAAGATACTACGACGCAATCTCCAAACACAGAATCAACATCCCAACGCCGATCATGGCAGGAGTTCGGACACCACTCCGTCAATTTGCATCTTGTGTTCTCGTTGATGTTGATGACACCCTCGATAGTATCTTTAGCAGTGATATGGCTATTGGTAAATACGTCGCACAAAGGGCTGGTATTGGTATTAACGCAGGCAGAATTCGTGGCATCAATTCTAAGATTAGAGGTGGCGAGGTACAACACACAGGCGTTGTCCCCTTCCTTAAAAAGTTTGAAAGCACTGTCAGATGTTGCACACAAAACGGTATCAGAGGTGGTTCTGCTACAGTTCACTTTCCTATCTGGCACATCGAAATCGAAGACATCCTAGTTCTTAAGAACAATAAAGGAACAGAAGACAACCGAGTGAGGAAACTTGACTACTCAATCCAACTTTCAAAGATTTTCTACGAACGTTTCATTGCGGATGGAGAAATTAGCTTGTTCTCACCGAATGACGTACCGGGCTTGTATGATTCCTTTGGTACTGATAGGTTCGATGACCTATATGTTGGCTTTGAACGAGATGAGTCTGTTCCAAGAAAGACTATCGGGGCACAAGAACTCTTTCTAGATCTCTTGAAGGAGAGAGCAGAGACTGGTCGTATTTACATTATGAATATTGACCATTGCAATACTCACTCTTCCTTCAAGGATAAGATCAACATGAGCAATCTTTGTCAAGAGATTACTTTACCTACAGATCCTATCAGTCACATTGATGAGAGTATGCCTGGTGAGATTGCATTGTGTATTCTTTCTGCAATCAATGTAGGTAAGATTAAATCTGATGAGGAACTCGAAGATCTTTGTGATCTTTCTGTCCGTGGTCTTGAGGAACTGATCGACTATCAGGACTATCCTGTAAGGGCCGCAGAAGTAACCACAAAGGCCCGTAGGTCACTGGGGGTAGGATTCATCGGTCTGGCCCATTACCTGGCTAAACTGGGGTATGATTACAACTCACAGGAGGCATGGGATGCAGTCCACGGATTGTCAGAATCTTTCCAGTATTACTTACTGAAATCTTCTAATCGACTTGCCGAAGAGAAGGGACACTGTGAATACTTTGGTAGGACTAAGTACGCCGATGGTATTCTACCAATTGATACATACAAAAAAGAAGTTGACGAAATTAGTAACCAGGAGTTAGAACATGATTGGGAGGGTCTTCGCGCATCTATCAATGAGTTTGGACTCAGACACAGCACACTGTCCGCACAGATGCCTTCAGAGAGCAGTTCCGTTGTGTCAAACGCAACTAATGGAATCGAACCACCTAGAGACTACCTGTCCATTAAGAAGTCCAAGAAAGGGCCTCTTAAACAGATTGTTCCTTCCTATCAGACATTGAAAAATAACTACACACTTCTGTGGGAGATGAAAAATAATACAGGATACATTAATATTGTTGCTGTGATGCAGAAGTTCTTCGACCAAGCAATTTCTGGTAACTGGAGTTACAATCCAGAGAACTATCCTGACAATGAAGTCCCTGTTTCTCAGATGGCAAATGATCTATTAACTACATATAAGTATGGATGGAAGACTTCTTACTACCAAAATACCTACGACATTAAAACGGATGAGGTGGTTGAAGAGAAGTCTGAACTTAATAATCTATTAACCGAACTAGAATCAGTAGAGGAGGGAGAGTGTGAATCCTGCGCAGTTTAAAGTTTCACCAGTGGGTACTAATAATACCGTGAGTGCAGTGAAGGGAATGACAGTATTTAATACTGAAGTTCATGACTCCAAGAAACAACCAATGTTTTTTGGTAAGCCCTTAGGGGTTCAGAGATATGATTCGTATAAGTATCCTGTTTTTGATAAACTTACAACACAGCAGTTGGGGTACTTCTGGAGACCCGAGGAGGTATCTCTGCAAAAGGATAGGGCAGACTATCATACATTGAGGCCAGAACAGAAGCATATCTATACTTCTAACCTGAAGTATCAGATCATGTTGGATTCTATTCAGGGTCGTGGTCCCGGTATGGCATTCATTCCTTACTGTTCTCTACCTGAACTGGAAGCATGTATGGAAGTCTGGGGATTTATGGAGATGATTCATAGTCGTTCCTACACATACATTATCAAAAATATCTATTCAGACCCTAGTGACATCTTTGATCATATTATTACAGACCCTAGAATTTTGGAGAGAGCAAAAAGTGTAACCGAATCCTATGATTCTTTTATCAACAGTGCGCAAGCTTGGGGTAATGGTGAACTATGGTCAAATGATTTTAGGGACACATATGTCTCTAGAGATAGTATCAAAGATGTAAAGCGTAAACTCTATAGAGCAGTTGCGAATGTTAACATTCTTGAGGGTATCCGCTTTTATGTTTCTTTTGCTTGTAGTTTCGCCTTCGGTGAGCTCAAACTTATGGAGGGAAGTGCAAAAATTATTTCCCTTATCGCCAGAGATGAGAACCAACACCTTGCAATCACTCAGAACATTCTGAACAAGTGGGCTGCAGGTGATGATCCTGAAATGAAACAGATCATGAAGGAAGAAGAAGAGTGGCTGTACGCGATGTTTGATAAGGCTGTCAACGAAGAGAAGAGATGGGCAGACCATTTGTTCAAAGATGGTAGTATGATTGGTCTGAATGATGCTCTACTCAAGAAGTATGTTGAGTGGGTTGCCAATCGTAGGATGAAAGCTATTGGTCTCAAACCGGTTTATGATGTTGCTGCTAAGAACAATCCTCTTCCTTGGACACAACACTGGATCTCTTCTAAAGGTCTTCAAGTTGCTCCACAAGAAACTGAAGTTGAGAGCTACGTAGTAGGGGGTATCAAACAAGATGTCAAAAAAGATACCTTCTCAGGATTCAAACTCTGATGACCTTCAAAGACTAATCAAATACTATAAGAAAATAAAAGCCAAAAAGTTAGACGACTACATATTCCAGGACTATGAAGAAAAGTGAGTGTGTGACTACGAGAACCCCTGGGTGTTTAAAGGTGAACCCTTTACCGGCGATCTTATTGGGGATAACTTTGGCTTTGTTTATTGTATTACCAATAAGACCACCGGTAGAAAATATACCTGATAATTCAAGAACTATGATAAAATTAATTAACAATAAAGATTAGACCTTCTTTTAAATGATTTTTGTATTTTTGAAATCCTATCTTTTTTTCTTTAATATATGAAGTGACACTTTCCCATATATTTTTTCCATCACTCACTTTTACATTCCTTGATGTAGTGAGTGTTTTTTTATGCTCTTTTGTAAGTTTTTTACCGTACATAGGATTTCCTTCACCAGAATACATTTTACTAAACTTCTCACGAACTTCTGGCTTATACATTGGATTGTATGATTTATCTTTCATTTTTTCACTTCTCATATCGCAGAACTTATCGTTTCTCATAACTACTTCGTAAATTCCTGTTCTTTCACTCACAAAAAATCTTCCTTCAATATTTGTATTATAATAATTATCTGTCATTAGAACATCTCTTTTAAATTGTTCCATAGTTTCATAGTAAGACATTGATTTTTTATGAGGACATAGGTAGAGTATTTCTCTCAAAAATTTATCTTCACCAAGAAGTTTTATATCTTCATTTAATGGATCACAAGAACCGAAATATTTTTTCCAATCACTCTCTTTTGTTTTTCTTCTACCAGTCTTTTTATCTTTTCTTCTTGTCCAAAAAGATTTTTTACCAACATATTTTCTATTATTCGTCAAATTTGTTATTAAATAAACAAATCCTTCTATACCTTTGGGTGCTTCAGTAAAGTCTTCTTCGTTATATCTCCAAGACATAAAAATACTTTCTACCATAAAACTATTTATACTGAAAGTATTTTTGAGATGCCTTGCAAAAATCTTGGGATAGTGCTATACTGCGTTCATATATAACTGTAATGTTATGGAAATTTTGGAAAAGACCCTGCAGGTGACCCACGACTGGGCAGTTGACAGATGAGACCCCTTTGTACTACAATTCGAATATCCTTGGACGGTACTACCGAAAGGATTATTACAATAAATAAACTTTACTTGAATTTTACAATTACTTCAATGTCTAGAAAATTTCTTACTGGTCTTACTGTTTCAGCAACACTACTTGGTAGTGCATGTGTCACAGCTTCATCTCTTGATGAGCATCTGGCAGAAGTTACTGGTGATGCAATAGTAGTGGAGGAAGAAGTTCAAGAACCCGTAGAGGTTGTAGAACTTGAAGTAAAGGAGTGGACTTGTCCTACATGTTCTCCCAATGAACAGTATGTTCTTGCAAAACTTCAAGAGTATACACCGATTGATGATCGTAATGCCCTTGCAACAATCATGGGCAACATTAAGTCAGAATCAAACTTCAATTCAAACATCTGTGAAGGTGGAGCTCGTGTTCCTTATGAACGATGTTATAGTGGAGGTTATGGTTTGATACAATGGACTTCTATTGGTCGTTATAGGGGACTTGGAAACTTTGCTAGTAAGTATGGTTGTAACCCAAGTGAATTGGATTGTCAGGTTCGTTGGATGATTAATGAACCACAGTTCCAACAAGCACTTCCTAGTTTTGCTGGTGGTGGTCAAACCGTAAGTCAATATATGCGTCCTGCATATAGATGGTTGGGTTGGGGTATCAAAGGATATCGTCAACAGTATGCATATGATTACAGTAAGAGACTTGTATTTGGTTGATTTATGATTATTGATCCTTCTGAAATATTTGATAATAAAGTTTTTGTATTAAACAAAACTCCTATAATTGAAACAATTGATACTGGACCCGCCAAGGTGACAGTCATTGACAACTTCTATGAATATATTGATGGGGTTATTGCACAAATTCCTAAGATGTCAGTCAGTTTAGTTTGGGATCAGGAAGGTAATAACGAAACATTTTTTGATGGGAGAAAGGTGTATCGATCAAATATGGAAGGATCACTTATTCCATATGCATTTGATCATACTTTACCAAATTTGGTATCAAACATTATTGACTTTCCTGTAGATCGAATAAGATCTAGTAAAGAATTTATTGTTAATTGTTTTACATTTACTGATGAATTTGATTCGGTATTTGAAACTCATTGGTATGGACCTCATCGTGATAGACATGATTATGGTCCTACATCAACTGGTATGATTGCGATAGTAGTCTTCTTAAATGAACACTATGAAGAAGGTGAAGGAATGAATTTTTACGATGTACCCGATGACTTTGTTCTAACAATTCGTGAGAGAAAGGATAAAGTTAAACAGATATATACTGTACAGGGTAAAAAGAATCGTGCAGTTCTTTTTGACTCTCAGTTTCCTCACGGACAACACACCCCAACAAATCAGTTCAAGAACGAAATGAGATACACTCAGGTAATTTTCGTTCCATTGTACTAAGGCCCTTGACACCAGTCAGGGTTTACCCTATACTATAAAGGTGGTTGAGAGACCACTGCTGTGACCCCCTTGGTAGTTCAGGGTTAGAGGCGATAGGAACTACCACACGGGTCAGTAGCTCAGATGGATAGAGCCACACACTTCTAATGTGTTGGTCGGGGGTTCGAGTCCCTCCTGACCCGTATGCCTCCGTAGCTCAGTGGTAGAGCAGGGCTTTTGTAAAGCTCAGGTCGCAAGTTCAAATCTTGTCAGAGGCTCCACATTAATGGCCTATAGCTCAGTTGGTAGAGCACGGAGCTGTTAACTCTGTTGTCCTAGGTTCGAGTCCTAGTGGGCCAGTTGGGTAGGTGTCCGAGTGGTTAATGGA
>Ga0233438_10001789_pt1 | contig 22645 bp, 21 predicted proteins | sample SI_123_September_FD_182720 | JGI IMG/M metagenome (GOLD analysis project Ga0233438, IMG submission 182720) | Seawater microbial communities from Saanich Inlet, British Columbia, Canada - SI_123_September2016_10_MG | ecosystem: Environmental > Aquatic > Marine > Inlet | place: Canada: British...
CTAAATATTTATTCTCATTTCAATATTTCTAGAAGTAATTTACCCACTAAATTATGATTTGTTTTTCATCTAAATCAGGTTAAATTTAAGCTAAAATACTTCGTGCATTATTTAATAAAATCCTGAAAAAAGTTTAATTTAGCGGCTGAAAAAATCAAGATAAAAATATGAAAATTTCTTACAATTGGTTACAGCAATTTCTTCAAATAGATTGGGATGCAGCCAAGACAGGTGAGTTGTTAACTGATTTAGGTTTAGAAGTTGAAGGTATAGAAACAAAAGAATCTATAAAAGGAAGTTTAGAGGGAATTGTTGTAGGTAAAGTACTAACTTGTGTACAGCACCCAAATGCAGATAGACTAAAAGTTACGACTGTAGACTTAGGAGATGGAAAACCTGTACAAATTGTATGTGGAGCACCAAATGTTGCAGCCGGACAAAAGGTACCTGTAGCAACAATTGGAACTCTACTATATGATGATAAAGGAGAAAGTTTTAAAATTAAAAAAGGTAAAATTAGAGGAGAAGAAAGTCATGGAATGATTTGTGCTGAAGATGAGCTTGGTTTGGGGAGTGGCCATGATGGAATTTTAGTTTTAGATGATACTATTAAAGAAGGAACTTTAGGTGCTGATGTTTTTAATATTGAAAAAGATCATGTATTCGAAATTGGATTAACACCAAATAGATCTGACGCAATGAGTCATTTTGGAGTTGCTCGCGATTTAAGAGCTGGTCTCATACAACAAGAAAAAAAATTAGAATTAATTTCTCCATCTGTTAGTAATTTCCATGTAGATGAAAGAACGCTACGTTTTGATGTAGAAGTTGAAAATAAAGACTTAGTACCTCGTTATTGTGGTATTTCTATTACAGATATCACTGTACAAGATTCTCCAGAATGGATACAGAATAGATTAAAAGCTATTGGCTTAACACCAAAGAATAATATTGTAGACATTACTAATTACGTTTTACATGAACTCGGACAGCCATTACATGCTTTTGATGCGCAACGTATTAAAGGAAATAAAATAGTTGCAAAAACATTAAAAGAGGGGACAAAGTTTACTACACTAGACGAAGTTGAAAGAACACTGTCATCAGAAGACATCATGATTTGTGATGCAGAAGAAAACCCTTTATGTATTGCTGGTGTTTTTGGAGGATTAGAGTCAGGTGTCTCTAAAAGTACAAATTCAATTTTCCTTGAATCTGCTTATTTTAATCCAGTTTCTGTTAGAAAAACAGCAAAAAGGCACGCGTTAAACACGGATGCTTCTTTTCGTTTTGAAAGAGGAATTGATATTAATTTAACCAAATATGCTTTAAAGAGAGCTGCTTTGTTAATAGAAGAATATGCTGGAGGTAAAATGGCTTCAGATATATCAGATTTTTATCCAATAAAATTAGAAGATTTTCAAGTATTTCTTTCTTATGAAAATGTATATCGATTAATAGGGCAAGAAATTCCAAAAGAAACTATTAAAAACATTTTAGCTTCTTTAGAAATAAAAATTAATAGTGAAACAGAGGGAGGGCTTGGTTTAACTATACCTTCTTACAGAACAGATGTACAAAGAGAAGCTGACATTATTGAAGAAATTTTAAGAGTTTACGGTTATAATAATATCGAATTTTCTCATAAATTAAATACTTCAATTTCATTTGATTCTAATAAAGAAACTAAAATAGAAAATGTTGTAGCAGAGCAATTAAGTGCTTTAGGTTTTAATGAAACTATGGCAAATTCGCTTACAAAAGCAGATTACACTAAGTTGTCTGAAAATATTAACGAAGAAGCTAATGTGGCAATGTTAAACCCTTTAAGTAATGATCTAGGTGTGCTACGTCAGTCTTTATTATTTAGTGGTTTAGAGTCTATTTCTTATAATTTAAATAGAAAAAATAACGCATTAAAATTTTATGAGTTTGGTAAAACATATCATAAATATTCAGATAAATATCAAGAAGACAAACACTTAACACTTTTTGTTACAGGTTATAGAACTAAAGATTCTTGGAACACAAATGTTGCTCAATCTGGTTTCTTTTATTTAAAAGGAGTGCTAACTTTTGTTTTAGAAAGATTAGGTATTAATAAACTAAAAAGTACACCATCTAAAAATGATGTATTTTCTGAAGGATTATCTTTTAGCTTAGGGAAAATCAAATTAGCAGATTTTGGAGTAGTAAAAAGAAGTATTTTAAAAGAGTTTGGCATTAAGCAAGAAGTTTTATTTGCAGATTTAAATTGGGAAAATATTTTACAATTGGCAAGTAAAAAAGCGATAAAAGTATCTGAACTTTCTAAATTTCCTTCAGTAAAAAGAGATTTAGCGTTATTATTAAATAATAAAACTGAGTTTAAAGAAGTTTATAATTTAGCCTTTCAATCAGAAAGAAAACTTTTAAAAGAAGTAGATTTATTTGATGTTTATGAAGGTGATAAGTTACCTAAAGGTAAAAAATCATACGCAGTTAGTTTTGTGTTACAAGATGAAAACAAAACTTTAGAAGACAAGCAGATAGATAAAATTATGCAAAAATTACAAGCAAGCTTTGAAAAAAATTTAGAAGCTGTATTAAGATAATCTAAAAGCTCCATTTATGGAGCTTTTTTTATATTTGTAAACTATGTACAAAGCCATAATAAGACCCATGTTTTTTCTTTTTGATCCAGAAAAAATACATTATTTCACTTTTTCTTTAATACGTTCTTTATCTAAAATACCAGGTATTAGTGGTGTTTTTAGAAGTTTATATCAAGTAAATGATAAAAAACTAGAGAAAAATTTATTTGGATTAACTTTTAAAAACCCTGTAGGTTTAGCTGCTGGTTTTGATAAAAATGCAGTGCTCTATAATGAATTGGCCAATTTTGGTTTTGGTTTTATAGAAATTGGTACAGTAACTCCTAAAGCTCAAGTAGGTAATCCTAAGAAAAGGTTGTTTCGTTTAAAAGATGATAAAGGTATCATTAATAGAATGGGTTTCAATAATGAAGGATTAGTGGCTGCCATTGAAAAACTGAAAGGAAATAAAGGAAAGTTAATTATAGGTGGAAATATTGGGAAGAATACGCAAACTTCACCTGAAAACTACACGGCAGATTATATTGAATGTTTTGAAGGTTTACATCCTTATGTAGACTATTTTGTTTTAAATGTAAGTTGTCCTAATGTTGGAAGTCATGCAAAGTTAAATGATAAGGATTACTTATTAGAATTAATTACTACATGTCAAAAATTGAATAACTCTAAAGATGTACAAAAGCCAATTTTATTAAAAATTGCACCAGATTTAAATGATATTCAATTAGATGAAGTTATAGAGTTGGTTGCTGAAACTAAAATTGATGGTGTAATTGCTTCAAATACATCAACTACTAGAGCCAATTTAAAGACTTCTGAAGAAAGATTAAAAGAAATTGGTAATGGAGGTGTTAGTGGACAGCCAATTAAAAATCAGAGCACTAAAGTTATTCGTTATTTATCAGAAAAATCAAATAAGGCATTTCCAATTATTGGAGTAGGAGGTATACATTCTGCAGAAGATGCTTTAGAAAAAATTGAAGCTGGTGCAGATTTAGTACAGATTTATACAGGTTTTATTTATGAAGGTCCAAGTTTAATTAAAAAAATTAATAAGGCTATTTTAAAATCACTTTAAATTCCTTTTAGTATAGAAACGTTACTTTCTTTTGCTTTAGCAACATCTATCTTAGCCATTTCTCCTGGTCCTGACAATATTTTTGTGTTAACACAAAGTATTGTAAATGGTAAAAAATATGGTTTAGCTACTGTTTTTGGACTAATCTCTGGATGTTTGGTGCATACAACATTACTTGCATTTGGTGTATCTCTGATAATTAAACAGTCAGAAATACTTTTCTTTATTATTAAGCTGTTTGGCGCTTTTTATTTATTCTATTTAGCTTATAAAGTGTATAAATCTGATACAGTAATTTTATTATCTAATGAAAATATAAAGCAAAAAACTACAAAACAGTTGTTTAAACAAGGTTTTATTATGAATGTATTAAACCCTAAAGTTTCTATCTTTTTTTTGGCTTTTTTTCCTGGTTTTTTATTTTCGGAAACGTTATCCTCTGTTCTGCAATTCTATATTTTGGGCTTTATTTTTATGTTCGTTTCTTTGGTTATATTTTCGTCTATTGCCATTTTAGCAGGAGTAGTATCAACCAAAATTAAAGAGAATGCTAAAATTGGCCTTTACTTAAAATGGACACAAATTGTTGTTTTTGTAAGTATTTCTATTTTTATTTTGATATAAGAAAAGCCTCACAAAAGTGAAGCTTTTATAGATTTTATATATAAAGAATTACTCTTTAATTACAGGTTCTTTAACACCTAGTTTTTCCATTACTTTTTTAGTAATATCATGATTGTCATCTAAATAAGCAAATTGATTACCCCCTATAGTTAATATTAAGGTATAACCGTTTGCTTTAGCTATTTCATCTATAGCAGTATTTAATTTTTTATATAATGGTCTCATTAATTCGTCTTGCTTTAGTTGCATAAGTTTACTACCATTTTCCTGGTATTTTTTTATGTCTTGTTCTAATGCAGTAAGCTCTTTTATTAATGTTTTTTTCATTAATTCTCCCATTTCTGGTTCTTTATCTCTAAAGTCGGTAACTCTAGTTTGGTAATCTTTCATTTTAATAGAGAATAAAGAATCTAATCTAGACCCATAAGACTGAGATCTTTTTATAACCACTTTTGCTTCTGGCATTAGATTAATAATATAATCACTGTCTATTGTGCCTGTTTTTGTTTGTGCTATAGAAATACTACTAATTAAAGTAATAAGGATAATTGTAAGTTTTAATTTCATAATAAATGTTTAGTTTTAGCAAAGATATTAAACTGAATGTTTTACAAAAATGAATACTACTTAAATAATTATGTTTTTTAGCTATTCTTAATATTAAGTTCTAAATAATTAATGATGATTTCTTTTTTTGTTTTAAAATCAAACCAAACAGTATTTTTATCTCTTTTAAACCAAGTTAGTTGTCTTTTTGCAAATCTTCTTGTATTTTTTTTTATTTCTGAAATTGCAAAATCCTTTGAGAAATTTCCATCAAAATATTCAAATAGCTCTCTATAACCAACAGTTTGCAGTGCATTTAAGTCTTTGTGTTCGTAAAGTTTTTCAGCTTCATTAATTAAACCATTTTCAATCATTAAATCTACTCTTAAATTTATACGATCGTAAATAATTTGTCTTTCTGCAGTTAAACCTACTGTTAAAATTTTAAAATTACGTTTTGCTTTTGGTTTGTTCTTAAAAGAGGAGTATTTTTTTTTAGTACCAATACAAATTTCTAAAGCTCTCATTATTCTATGAGGGTTTTCTAACTCAATATTATTATAGGTCTCTATATCTAATTCTTTTAGCTTTTGTTGTAAATATTCAATACCCTCTTTGGCTAAATTGCCAGTTAATTTTTCTCTTATTGAGGCATTAACTTCAGGGAAATAGTCCAACCCTTTTAAAACAGCATCTACGTATAAACCACTACCGCCAACCATTACTTGAACATTATTTTTAGTAAAAAGTGTGTTTAATTTAGTTAATGCATCTCGTTCATATTCTCCAACATTATAAGTCTCAAAAATACTTTTGTTTTGAATAAAATGATGTTTAGCTGCAGCCAACTCATTAGATTCTGGTACTGCTGTACCAATAGTCATTTCTTTAAAAAACTGTCTTGAGTCCGATGAAATAATATCACAATTAAAGTGATTGGCTAATTTTATACTAAGCGAAGTTTTTCCGATAGCAGTAGGGCCAACTACATTTATTAAAATGTTTTTTTGTGTTTGTATCATGAATTTAAAGTACTACCACAATGATGACAATAAAGAGCATTGTTTATGTGCTTTTCTTTTAAGCAATTAGGGCAAGATTGTGTATTAGTGTCTAAGATATCTGATGTTTTTGTAACTTCAGAACTTACAATTCCAGTTGGTATTGCAATAATAGCATACCCTAAAATCATAATAATACTAGAGATAAATTGACCTAAAGGTGTTTGTGGAGCAATATCTCCAAAACCTACTGTTGTTAGGGTAACAATTGCCCAATATATACTTTTTGGAATGTTTGTAAACCCATTTTCTGAACCCTCTATCATATACATTACTGTACCTAGAATAATACATACTATTAACACAAAAAATAGAAATACAGCAATTTTTGCTTTACTCGCTTTTAAAGCTAAAATTAGCTTATTACTCGCACCTATGTATCTTGCTAATTTTAAAATTCTAAATACTCTTAGCAAACGCAAAGCTCTTAAAGCAATTAGACCTTGAGATCCAGCAAAAAATAAAGATAGATAAAATGGAATTGTAGATAAAAAATCTATTATACCAAAAAAACTAAAAATATATTTTTTTGGTTTTTTTATTGATATAATCCTTAGTATGTATTCTAGACTAAAAAGAATTGTAATAGTCCATTCTCCAAAATAAAGAATAGCATGGTATTTTTTATCAAAACTATCCACACTTTCTAACATTACTAGAATTATACTCGTAATGATAGCAATTAATAAAATGACATCAAATAGTTTTCCCTTAGTTGTGTCTGCCTCATAAATAATTTCATGAAGTTTAAATTTCCAGTTATTTCTTTGGTTTTGTTTATTCACTAGAGCATTCTATTATAATACAATACTACAAATATATACTTAGTTTTTTTGTTTTTTAACTCTATATTCTAAGTAAATACAAGGAATTCATTTTTTTTTTAAATAAACATGTTTTTTTAAAACCGAATCTTAATAAAACTCGTAAGTAATAATGAGCACCAAATAATAATAGGTAAATTATTCAAAATGAAAAAATATATAAATAGTATTGAAGACTATTTTGGAATTAATTGTAATACATAATTAGGAATCCCCCAAGAATTCCCCAAGAATCCCCCAGTGATAATTTAAAATATAGACTCCCCCATCTATAAAAGTAATAGGTGTAATTTATATTAATTACACATATTGCTTTATAACCAACTCATAGTTTCTTATTGAACTAGAGGTGATTTTATTTAATGTATATGTAAACCTATATTAGAAATTCAATATTAACAACATAGTTAATATACATCTTTAAAATATCAATAGTATTAAGGTTTGATTATTTCAAGTTTTTATACAATGTTAATTTACAGTGGTTTTTAAAATCAGGAATTAGTTTTCACTCTAATGATTTATGGAATGAAACTCAGTTTGCTAAAGAAAGTAGGTTTCAAAATGAAATAAACTTGGTTGAAGAAATGCATTTCACTCCCAGGTACTCCTTTCTTTGCAAAAGCAACTATAACTTATCAATTTTAAGGTTAGTAACTATAATTTTCACCTTTTAAGAGAGAGTGATAGATAATGAAATCAACAAAAAAAGCTTAGAAATTATTTCTAGGCCACCAATAAACTATATTCACTTCGGAAGGAAAAGGTTCATTTTATCAATTACTAAATTATCTAAGTGTCCCATTTTAGTTTCATCATTAGTTAAAAGATGCATGTGAGCATTTGTGTCATGGTGGGTAAACACACCTTTATGGTTTTCTGAGTATACACCAATAATTGTGCAATCTGTATCGAAAACTTGGTAGTTAGTTTGACCTATGTGAGCTTCTTTAGGAGAATTAACACTGCTACCCTCTGGTAAATTTTGAACATGTATTTTGGCTTCTTTTACTTTACCAATAACTTTATACGCAAAAGGGTTTTTTAAATGTTTCGTTTTGCCTGTAATAAAAGTCTCTAAATCTTTTATTGTCTTAATGTTGTTAGGAAGTATAACTTTTACCCAATTTTCTATGTTTGTATACACAAAAAATGGAGCAGCTACTGTATTTGTTTTTTGAACAGACATTGTTGAGTCTGATGTTACTTTAGATACATAGGTAACACCATTATTTATTAAAAGCTCGCCTTTTAAAAATTCTTGTGGCCCTAAACCATACAAACCATTTTTGTTTTTAATAGTATCTAAACTTATTACTCCCCCTAACTTACCCTTCCACATAACATCTTTCATTTTTCCAACAATATAGAAGTTAGAATCTTGATTTTTAGAATTTGAGCAAGTTGAAAAAAATAGAACACTAGTGATTATTATAAAAAAAAAACGATAGGGATGTTTTTCTGTTACCATTTAAGTCATTTTTAAAAAACAAAAATAAAGAATATATTTTTATGATTGTACTGTGCCTAAAGTATAAAGTTGTTCTAAAGTTGGAGTAAGATTTCCTCCTGTAGGTTCTAAGGTAATACCAAATGCTTCAGATTCGTTTGCATTTGTAATGGTGAAAATTTTGTTAGCATCTGCTATAAATGAATTTAAGGTTCCTAAACTTGTTGGTGTTAAAGGGCTTAGTTTTAAAGACCATACTTGGTATACTTTACCTTTTGGCGGTTCAGGTAATCCTTTTGCGTCTAAGTAAATTGAGTTTGTTTTTTTGTCCCAATAAACTTTAGCATATGAAGTAGGAGAAACTGTTTGCCCATCTAAAGAAACAGATACAATGTCTTTATCTCTAAAAACTTCTATTAATTTTTCTGCAGCAGCTAAACTAGTAGATGCACTATCTATTTGAGCTTCTAGAGTTTCTTTCTCTATATTTCTTGAAGCTAATTGTTCTTTTAACTGGTTGTTTTGTAATACAGACAGTATTAAAGTAGTACCAAACATAATGGCTGCAGCCCAACTAACGTAAGTTTTCAAACTAGCTTTTGGTTTTGATAAAGAAATAACTTTAGGATTGTTACCCTTAAGTTTACTTTTAATATCATTAAATGAATAGGTAGCGTCCTTTTTAGCAAAAGCTGTTAATTGTAGAATGGCATTTTCTATGGATTTTACTTCAGCTAATAACTCTTGGTTTTCTGAAATTGCATTGTGCACTTCCTCATTTTCCTCTTGTGAAAGCGAGCCTGCAATATACAATTCTAAAATTCCAGATGTTATGTATTCTTTAATATTCATTTTATATGCTTAACATTGATCTTAATTCGCCAATGCAAGTTCTATTTCTTGTTTTTATTTTTCCTAGGGGTATGCCTAATTCTTCTGATGCTTCCTTTTGAGTAAATCCTTTAAAGTATAAAAGTTCTATAACAGATTTACAAGTATCACCTAACTTGGTAACAAACTCTTTTAAACCAATTGTGTTTGTAGAACTATCCAAACTAGAACTGCTCTCTAATATATCTACGAAAAAATCTGCGTTTAGGTTTTGTTTAGATTGTTTAAATTTTTTTGAACGTGTGTAATCTATGGCTGCATTTCTTGCAATATTTAATAACCATGTAAATAAACGACCTTTTTTAGGAGAGTAAGTACCTGCTTTATTCCAGGCTTTTATAAAAACATCTTGGGTAATTTCTTGTGCAACATCATCATTCTTAACAATATTGTTTATTACTCCAGAAATACTATCACAATACTTATTATATAGTTTTTCGTAGGCTTTAATATTTTTTTCCCGAAATTGTAAGATTAGTTCTTCTTCTGGCATATAGGGTTAAAAAATAAACATAGAATAATTTATCTAAAATAAAAATATTATAATCTAATAATTTTTTTTACGTTATTTCTTTTTAAGTAGTTTTTTGTGATTGTTTTTGCAATCTCTTTGTGTTCTATTTTAGTAAGAATAGTTTTTAGAATATTGATATTGTTTTCTTGATACGCTAAATTTGTGTACCCATAACTGCACACTTCATTGTTTTCAATAAGGATTACAGCATGTTCTTCAATTTCTCTTCCTTTGTCAAAAAGTAAAAAATTATCATTATTAAAAGCAGATTCACTATGATTAAACTTTTTCTTAAAATTAAACTTAGGGGTTAAGTTTTCTAACTCAAGATAGTATTTTAAACGTGTAAATAACTCATTGCCTGTTTTCTCGAATGATACAGACGCAGCTCTTTCTTGGATTTTTATGGATCTTCTTGATGTTTTTACAAAAAGATTATTTATTTCGGATTTAATATTTTTTCCCTTACCAATATAAATAACTTTTCCATTAGTATCATGAATATAAAAAACACCTAATATTGTTGGTATTTCTTCAATTAAATTCTTTAGTTTTTCTTTTTCTAACCGTTTGTCAAAGTATTTTATAGCGCTTTGTATGATTGTTTTTTTATCATCTTTGGCTAATAATAGTTTAAATAGTTTTACAGTTGCTAAAGCATCTCCAGTAGCTCTATGTCTATCTGAAATTGGTATTCCTAAAGATTTAGTAAGTTTTCCTAAACTATACGAAGGTTGATCTAAAATTAGAGCCTGACTTAATTCTACTGTACATAACGTATTTCTTTCAAAATCAAAACCAAGTCTGTTAAACTCTGTTCTTAAAATACGATAATCAAAACTAGAATTGTGTGCGACTACAATACAATTTTTAGTTATTTCTACAATACGTTTTGCAACTTCAAAAAATTTAGGTGCATTTCTTAGCATTTTATTATTAATGCCTGTAAGTTTTACAACAAATTCTTGAATTGGTTTTTCGGGGTTAACAAGAGAAATGAATTGGTCTACAATTTCCTGACCATCAAACTTATATATCGCAATTTCAGTTATTCCTTCTTCATTAAATTTACCTCCAGTGGTTTCAATATCTAATATTGCGTACAATTTCTTTTTTTTTGAAAATTACTAATTATAATTCCGATTGCCAAATATAGCACTACCAACTCTAACCATAGTACTTCCGTTTTTAATAGCTAGTGGATAATCTCCACTCATACCCATAGAAAGAATCTCTAAATCACAGTTTGGTAAATTTACATCTTCTTTTTGTTTATTAAAGAATTTTTTTAGTGATGAGAACTCATTGTTTAATTGATTTTCATTAGATGTGAATGTAGCCATTCCCATAAAGCCAGCAATGTTTACATTTTTTAATGATGCAAAGTCATTAGAATTTAAAATCGATTGAATATCAGTAAATGATAAACCAAATTTCGAGTCTTCTTCCGCAATTTTTACCTGTAATAAACAATTGATTACTCTATTATGTTTCTTTGCCTCTTTGTCTATTACTTTTAGGGTTTTTAGTTTATCTACACCATGAATTAAATCTACAAAATGAGCCATATATTTAACTTTGTTACTTTGTAGATGCCCAATCATATGCCATTGAATATCTTTTGGTAAAACATCGAACTTGTCTACCATTTCTTGAATTTTGTTTTCACCAAAAACACGCTGACCTGCATCATAAGCTGCTTGCAAATCTTCTACCGGTTTTGTTTTAGAAACTGCTACCAATGTTACGTTTTTAGGTAAAGTAGCTTTTATTTTTTCTAAGTTTTCTTGAATCATATTTATAGTTCGTATATGGTTAAAGCATTTCTTAATTTTGGCTCTATAAAGGTTGTCTTTGGGGGCATCAATAAATCTGCGTCAACAATATTTTTAAGCTCTTCAATTGTAGTGGGTAGCATACCAAAAGATACTTTAAATTCCCCTGTATCAACCTTAGTTTTTAATTCTAAACTTCCAGTTTTATTCTGAGAGTAGATAATTTTAGAATCATTTCTAATATCATTAATCCCTAAAATTGGTTTTAAAACAGTAGTAACTAAAATTTGAGCATCTAATTTACTCAATTCATTTGTATTTTTATAAACGGACTTTTTTAAACGTAAAGCATAAAATTCCCCATCGAAGTACATGCTAAATTGATTTTTTTCTGATGGCTTAAATATTTCCTGATATTTTTTTTGAATTGTAAATACTTTACTTAATTCTTCTATAAATTCAGTAGAAGTTAATCCGTTTAAATCTCTAATGAATCTATTAAATTCATAGATATCAACTTGACTTTCAGGTAGCAAATAGCTCATAAAATAATTATAAGGTTCATTACCTGTATGATTTTTATTTTCTGCTGCTAACTTTTTGGCTAATAAACAAGAAGATGTTGTTCTATGATGCCCATCTGCAATGTATAAAATAGCAATATTTTTAAAAGCTTCAGAAATTAAATTAATTTCATCATCATCGTCTATAACCCAAAGAAAATGTGTGTTTTTATCAGTAGTAGTAAACTCGAACTCAGGTCTTTCTAATTGGTGTTTTTTAATGACATTTTCTATTACATCATTATCAGGATAAGTAAGCAAAACTGGCTCTGCATTAAAACCAGTTTTATTATAGTATTTTTCGAAAAGAACTTCTCTTTTTTGAAGTGTATCTTCGTGTTTTTTGATAGCATTATTATGATAATCTTCTGCTGCAATTGCAGAAATAATCCCACAATAAGATTTAGTGGGTGTATTGTTTTGATAAATATAAAAAGTAGGCTTATCATCTTTAGTGAAATAAGCATTACTTTTAAACTCTTTATATTTTTTTTTAACTAATTCAAAACGTTGTTCACTAGCAACTTCTTGATGGTATTTGTAATCTGGATGTAAGATATGCAAAAAACTAAAAGGATTAAAATTTAGTTTGGCACCTAATTCTGCAGGAGTATAAGCCTCATAAGATTTAGAGGAGACTAAAGCAGCTTTATCTCTACTTGGTCTTACAGCTTTAAACGGTTTTACAATTGCCATTAATTAATATTAGTTTTTATAAAATTAAATCTAGTTTAACAATTTAATAATTTGATTTGCCAACTCTAAACCAGCTCTTTCTTGTGCCTCTTTTGTTGATGAACCAATATTTGGTGAAAGCGAAATTTCTGAGTTCATTAAAAGTTGAACTGCAGGTGTTGGTTCTGTTTCAAAAACATCTAAACCTGCATATTGTACCTTACTAGTTTCTATAGCACTTACTAAATCTACTTCGTTTACTATGCCACCTTTGGCTGTGTTTATAAAACCAACACCATCTTTCATTTTATTGAACTCAGTAGCAGTAATAATATAATCTTCATGATTTGTTAAGTGTAAAGAGATAAAATCTGATTCTTTTAAAACATCATCAATTGCATCTGTATGAATGGTGAAATCTATTTTTTGCTGATTGTAAAAGTCTAAAGTAATGGTTGCTTCTTCAATAAAATCATCATAAGCCATAACATGCATTCCTAAACCAATAGCAATTTTTGCTACTTCTTGCCCTACTTTATCAAAACCTAAAACACCTATTGTTTTACCTCTCAACTCTGTACCTAAGGCATATGCTTTATTTAATTCTTTAAAACGCATATCTCCTTCTAGAGGCATCTCTCTGTTAGAAGAATGTAAAAAACGAGCCATCCCAAAAAGATGCGCAAACACTAATTCTGCTACAGAACTTGCTGAAGCATTTTTAGGGTTGATAACATGTAAACCATTATCAATAGCAAAATCTACATCAATATTATCCATATTTACACTTGAGTTTCCAATCAATTTTAAAGATGGGCAAGCTTCAATTAATTCTTGTCTTATTTGGGTATTACTATTTACCAAAACAGCATCTATATTCTGCTCATTAATAAAATTTTCTAATTGATTTTGAGCAACTTTAGTAATGTTTACCTCAAAACCTACTTTTTCTAAAGCTTCAATTCCTTTTAATGTAATTCCGTCGTTTGCTAATATTATCATTATCTGTCTACAAATTCAAATTTTGAAAACCTTAGGTTTTGATTTTCAATCTATTATTTTAATTATTTCTTTCTAACTCTTGCATTACATCTACTAATGCTTGCACACTATACAAAGGCAAAGCATTGTACATACTTGCTCTGTAACCGCCTACAGATCTATGACCATGTAAACCATTAATGTTTGCATCTTGCCACATTTTGTCAAATTCCTCAGTTAAAGAGTTATCTGTTAATACAAAAGTTGCATTCATTGTACTTCTATCTTCCTTGGCCACAATTCCTTTAAATAATGAATTTCTATCAATCTCTGAATATAAAAGTTCAGCCTTTTTATTGTTCACTTTCTCAATGAAAGGTATGCCTCCTAAATCTTTTAACCATTGCAGCGTTAGCATAGAAACATATACAGGGAAAACAGCGGGTGTATTAAACATGCTGTCTTTATCTATGTGAATTTGATAGTTCATCATAGAAGGTATGTGTCTTTCCACTTTCCCTAAAATAGACTCTTTAATAATGACCAAAGTGGTTCCTGCAGGGCCCATATTTTTTTGAGCACCAGCATAAATTAAATCAAACTTTTCAAAATCTAATTGACGTGAAAAGATATCTGAACTCATATCACAAACTAGAGGAACATCAATTTCTGGGAAATCTTTCATTTGGGTTCCTGCAACTGTATTGTTGCTAGTGCAATGAAAATAATCAGCATCTTTAGGAATTGAATATCCTTTAGGTATGTAATTGAAACCTTTGTCTTTTGATGAGGCAACTTCTACAATTTCACCAAATTCTTTGGCTTCTTTAATGGCTTTATTAGACCAAGTACCTGTATTTAAATAAGCTGCTTTTTTATGTAATAAATTATGGGCTACCATTAAAAACTCCATACTTGCACCTCCATGTAAAAATAAGGCTTTGTATCCTTTATTCTCTAGACCTAAAAGTTCTAATGCTAAGGCTCTAGCTTTTTCAATAACATCTACAAATGGCTTACTTCTATGTGAAATTTCTAGTAATGATAAATTGTCATCATTAAAATTTAAAATAGCTTCAGAAGCTTTTTGTAAAACTTCTTCTGGCAAAATACAAGGACCAGCACTAAAATTGTGTTTTTTCATAACTTATAATTTAGACAAGAATTCTAATGTATTTATTCCATCTGCATAATCTGTTAATTGTGGATGTTGGGTTTGCCCAAAAGCAATTTCATTTTCTAAAAAGTCTTTTGCTACAATACATTGAATTTTTTCTCTATCTTCATGTATTTTAATTTTTAAATCAACCTCATTATCATAGTATTCGTAAAAAATAGTTGCAATAGGTGAGGAGTAGCTTTGGTCTTCTTTAATCATTAAAAAACCATTTTCTAACAAATCAAACTCGCTCATTAAATACACAGCCTTGTTGTAGTCGTAATTATTTGCGTATTTAGCGTTATTAATAATGTCTTTTTTAGTGTACATCCCATTAAAAAACACATCAAAATTATAATTTTTAGGAACATATAATTTAGAAACTGATCTGCATCCTAGACCAAAATATTGAAAAACATCATCAGCTAAACCAATATAATCTTCATCATTTTCTTTACCAGTTATAACTGCAACAGAGTTTCTGCTTTTTCTAATAATACTTGGTTTGTCTTTAAAGTAGTATTCAAAATAACGAGCTGTATTATTACTTCCTGTAGCTATTACAGCATCAAAATTGCTCAATTTTTCTTCAGTAAATGTAATTTTACCTTTAAAGGTTTCTTCTACATATTCTAAATATTTAGCCAAAAATGGTAGTAAATGTTTGTCATTAGAAGATTGTTTTATAATTACTTCATGACCAGAAATTAAAACCGATAAAAAGTCATGGAAACCAACCAAAGGTATGTTTCCTGCCATTATTATCGCTACTTTTTTATTTGATTTATTAGTAATATTAATCTCTTTAATAAAATCATTTAGTTTCTTTGAAGACAAAGCTTTAGACCAACTTTGTAAAGCAAATAAAATGTTGTCTTTTGTAAACCAAGAGTTATTTTCTTGCGCTAATTTTAGTTGATGTTGAAACCCATCAAAAAATAAATCATTATGCTCAATATTTGGTTTTTTCTCAATCTTATCTGATGAAAACTGACTTAAAAAGTCACCTAATTTTGCGAATGCAGTAATTCTGTTTTGAATACTAGTCATTTATTTGGTTGTCTATTATTTTGGCTTTATTTTTGCAAGTGCAAAGGTACAAAAACAGAAAAGAAAATTATGGCAATTATAATAACAGATGAGTGTATAAATTGTGGGGCTTGTGAACCTGAATGTCCTAATACTGCAATTTATGAAGGTGCAGATGATTGGAAATATGCAGATGGTACAGATTTAAGTGGAAATATTGTATTACCTAATGGGAAATCTGCAAATGCAGAGGAAGACCAAGAACCTGTTTCTGATGAAATTTATTACATTGTTGCAGACAAATGTACAGAGTGTAAAGGTTTTCATGAAGAGCCACAATGTGCAGCAGTTTGTCCTGTAGATTGTTGTGTGCCAGATGAAGATAATGTTGAAACAGAAGAAGTTTTGTTAGAAAAACAAGCTTTTATGCACAATTCATAAATAAATAAGATATTTTAAAAAAGCCTCTAACTAATTAGAGGCTTTTTTTTATTCATATTTTTTTAGATAATTGATTACCAATTGTCGGTTTTTCCAATGTTTGGTGTTGTATTCACTTACAGATAAGTACTGGTTTTTCTTTATTTTTTTATCCTTAGTAACTTTTTGAACTTTGTCTTTATCCATAGAAACTACTTCAGATAAATATACTTCTCTAATTTCTTTGGTATCGAGTTCAATTTTGATATCAAACTTAACTTTGTTTTTTGTTTCTGAATTTTCTTTAAATTTAATAGGTCTATGAACATAAGCGTAAGCATTTTTAGTTTCTTTAAAATAAGAGTTGTACACTTTATCCTCCTCATTCTTTTCATAATAGAGGGTTACTTTATTTACATCTTCAGAAACCTTTATACTTAAAAGCCATTTTAAGTTAAAATTCTGACCTTTTTTACCATCTGCAAATTGATACTCTAATTTTGAAATGGTAAAATCTTTTGGATTGATGAATATTTGTCCACTAAATTTTGATTTCGATTTTCGAGGTTTAAAGTTAAGTACATACATTAAATCTGTGCCTAAAAACTCATTGGAACTCAAAGAGTGATGATAATATTTGCCGTTTAAAAAATTTTTCTGGTTCTTAAAATAGAAAAATCGGCCTTTGTATTTAGCGTTTGTAAAGGCACTTGTTGCAGAAAATTCGTTAAAAGTATTAACCAAATGTAAAGAGTCTGCTTCTTGAATTACTTCGTTAATAGATAAAGAATCTTCTATTTTAAACAAACCTGAACTGATTTTATAGGTATTGTCCTTGTTTAGGTTTTTAAGTATTATATTTTGTAAATCTTTTTGAGCTTGCTTTATTGTTATTTGTTTATTGTTTTGCATAAATTTAAAACCTTGTACAGCATCTATTTTATCTACATTATAATATTTTTTAATTTTTTCTGAATACACTTTTTTCGTTTTGAATTGCCCATAAAATTCATTGGAAAAAACAGGATCGCTATTTTTTAGATTATTAGCATAATCTGCAAGTTCTTTTTCTGCTATTTTTTTCTTCTTTCTAATAAGTGCACTTTTATCTAAATTTAATTCTAAATTTTTAAAATTGATAATACTATTCTCTCTAACATAAAAATTACTGGTAGAAACTCCTTCTATATAGTTGTTCTTCATGCTTCTTATTGTTTTTGAAACTATAGAATCTAAAGATATTTTTTTAAGATTTAATTTTATTTCTGTAAGTTCATTCACTTTTTCTTCTAGATATACAGTATAGTTTTTAGCTTTAAAATTCTTCTGAGATAAAACCAAAGTCTCGTAATTAAGATTGGTAAATGTAATTTTAGTAACATTAGAAATATTCAGTGTAAATGCTCCTAAATTGTTTGTAGTAGTTCCGTTTTTCAAGTTAGTAACAATTGCAATACCTTCTATCGGTTTTAAAGTGTTTTTACTAAGAACTTTTCCTTTTATTAATTGAGCGTTAATGGTAATATATGAAATAAAAAATAGTAGAGTAAAAAGTAATTTTTTTATCATGTTTTGGTTGATTTTCATGAAAAGTAATTCAATTTTTCTTTTGTAAATAAATATGAGTTTAAGTTTAACAAAGTATTATATTTGCATTCTCAAAATTTAAGAATATTTAACTTAATTTAAGTTAATTACCTTTCTTTTAAACTGTAAATTTTATTTATGAAAGCTGGAATTGTAGGATTACCAAACGTAGGAAAATCAACTTTGTTTAACTGTTTATCTAATGCAAAAGCGCAAAGTGCTAACTTTCCTTTTTGTACAATAGAACCAAACTTAGGAGTTGTAAATGTACCAGATACAAGAATTGAAAAGTTAGAAGAACTTGTTAATCCTGAAAAAGTTGTACCTGCAACAGTAGAGATTGTAGATATTGCTGGTTTAGTAAAAGGAGCAAGTAAAGGTGAAGGTTTAGGAAATCAATTCCTAGCAAATATTAGAGAAACTGACGCTATTTTGCACGTTTTGCGTTGTTTTGATAACGATAATATTATTCATGTTGATAATTCTATAGATCCTGTCAGAGACAAAGAAACGATTGATATTGAGTTGCAGTTGAAAGATTTAGAAACGGTTCAAAAACGTTTAGAAAGAGTTAAAAGAACTGCAAAAACAGGTAATAAAGAAGCACAGGCAGAATTAGTAGTTTTATTAAAAATAGAAGAAACTTTATTACAAGGTATTTCTGTTAGAGCTTTAGATTTCAATGAAAAAGAAATCGAGTTTGTGCAATCTTTACAATTGATTACTGCTAAGCCAGTTTTATATGTTTGTAATGTTGATGAAAGTTCAGCTGTTTCTGGTAATGAATATGTAAAAAAGGTAAGAGAAGCTGTAAAAGAAGAAGATGCAGAAGTTATCGTTCTAGCTGTTGGTACAGAAGCAGATATCACTGAATTAGATGATTATGAAGAGCGTCAAATGTTTTTAGCAGATATTGGTTTAGAAGAAGCTGGTGTTTCACGTTTAATACGTTCTGCATATAAATTATTAAACTTACAGACCTATTTTACTGCAGGTGTTAAAGAGGTAAGGGCATGGACAATTCCTATTGGTTCTACTGCACCTCAAGCTGCAGGAGTAATTCATACAGATTTCGAAAAAGGATTCATTAGAGCTGAAACGATTGCTTATGAAGATTATGTTACTTACGGTTCTGAAGCCAAAGTAAAAGAAGCTGGTAAAATGAGAGTAGAAGGTAAGGATTATGTAGTTAAAGACGGAGATGTCATGCACTTTAGGTTTAATGTGTAAAAAATATTAAAAATTAAAAAAGCCTCAATAAAGTCAATTATTGAGGCTTTTTTTATTTTAAGAAAAGGTTACCCCTTGTAAAAAGGTAATTTTACAATCGTAGCTGGTATCGCTTTTTTTCTTATTTGGATTTGAATTTGTGTACCCGTTTTTGCAGCAGCAGCAGGTACATAACCTAAACCAATACCTTTACTTAAACTAGGACTCATAGTTCCTGAAGTTACATTACCTATAGTATTACCCTCTTCATCAACAATATCATAACCTTGTCTTGGTATTCCTCTTTCATTTAGTTCAAAAGCGACTAGCTTTCTTGAAGGCTTTTCTTCTTTCTGTTTTGCTAAAGCATCAGCGTTTACAAAATCTTTGGTAAATTTTGTGATCCAACCTAAACCAGCTTCTATAGGTGAAGTGGTATCATCAATATCATTACCATATAGGCAATATCCCATCTCTAGTCTTAAAGTATCTCTTGCAGCTAAACCTATAGGTTTAATTCCAAATTCAGCTCCAGCTAAAAATACACGATTCCAAATCTGTTCTACTTCAGAGTTCTTGCAGTAAATCTCAAATCCACCAGAACCAGTATAACCAGTAGCAGAAATAATTACATTTTCTATTCCAGCAAAATCTCCGACTTTAAATTTGTAGAAAGGAATATCGGCTAAGTCTAGAGAAGATAAAGACTGCATAGCTTCTTTAGCTTTAGGCCCTTGTATAGCGAGTAAAGAATAATCATCAGATAAATCTTTAAGATTAGCTCCAAACTCTTCATTGTACTTAGAAATCCAATTCCAATCTTTTTCTATATTAGAAGCATTTACCACTAATAAATATTGATTTTCTTTAATTCTGTAACAAATTAAATCATCTACAATTCCGTTTTCAGTATTTGGAAAACAACTATATTGAGCATCTCCAATTGCTAATTTAGAAGCGTCATTAGAAGTTACTTTCTGGATTAAAGCTAACGCGCTTTCTCCAGAAACTAAAAACTCTCCCATATGACTTACATCGAAAACTCCAACAGAATCTCTAACTGTTAAATGTTCTGCAGTTACACCTTCATATTGTACAGGCATGTTATAACCAGCAAAAGGTACTATTTTTGCTCCTAATTTCTCATGAATTTTATGTAAAGCAATATTTTTCATTTGTAGATTTCTTTAATTTTTGGCTAAATTATTGAAAAATCAGTAATAACCAAGCACTAAATTTCTGTTAATATTTGTACTTAAAAAAGAATTAATCTTACATTTGAGTTATTATCTATAAATTAATTTTCATGAAAGTTTTTAAATTTTTATTAGTTCTGAGTTTATTGTTTTCTTTGGATTCTATTGCTCAAGCCCCAACAGATTTTTTATCAAAAGATTTTCATAAGGATAGAAGAGAGGTATTACGTTCTAAGATGCCAAAGAATTCTGTGGCTGTAGTATTTGCAAATCCTTTAAGAAATAGAGCAAATGACGTAGATTATGTGTTTCATCAAGATCCTAATTTTTATTATTTAACGGGTTATAGAGAACCAAATGGAGTTTTAGTTCTTTTTTCTGAAGAACAGACAGATGCTGAAGGGAATACTTATAATGAAATTTTATATGTACAAAAAAGAGACGCTAGAGCAGAACAATGGAATGGAAAACGTTTAGGAGTAGAAGGTGCTAAAAATGAATTAGGATTTAAAATGGCATTTAATGCATCAGAATTTTTAAGTGTTAATATTGATTTTAAAAATTTTGATAAAGTTTTTATAGAAAAGTTTAATGATGATTACAGGAATTTAGGAGGTGCAGATATTTTTGATTTGGTAAAATCATTCAAAATAAAAGCAGCATATAATCCAGATGCATACCTTTCTAGAATGAAAGAGTATGTCTATAGCAATATAGCACAAACGCCTATAGAAAGTAGTGCAAATGTTATTAATATCATAGATCGTTTAGCAACTAGATCTGAAGAAATTAAAGATGATGAGTTGTTAAATGAATACAAATCTGCAGAGTCAGATGCTATTAGAAAAGAAGTTCAGCAAAAAATTTCATTAGCATTAAAACCGAAAACCAATATCGATTTAGATTTTTTACCTACTAGTTTAGCTACAATGCGAGAAGTTAAAACTGCAGAGGAAGTAAAATTGCTAACCAAAGCAGTTAGAATTTCTGCTGTTGGACAAATTGAGGTAATGAAAGCTATGAAACCTCATATGTCTGAAACTGAATTGCAAGGAATTCATGAATTTGTTTACAAAAAGTATGGCGCAGAATATGAAGGGTATCCATCAATAGTTGGAGCAGGAAACAATGGCTGTATATTACATTATATAGAAAATAATAGAACAGAAGTTGGTAATGTATTGGTTTTAATGGATTTAGGTGCAGAGTATAGGGGGTTTACAGCTGATGTTACTCGTACAATACCTGCAAACGGTAAATTTACAAAAGAACAAAAGCAGATTTACGATTTGGTATACGAGGCTCAAGAAACTGGTATTGCTTTATATACTATTGGTGGTAAAATGAGTTCTCCTAATCAAGCAGCTAGAAATATTGTAAATGAAGGACTTTTTAAATTAGGTATCATAAAATCTGTAGATGAAAGACATAATTATTTTCCTCATGGAACTTCTCATCATATTGGATTAGATGTACATGATCCAGGAAATTACAATACGTTTGAAGAAAACATGGTAGTTACTATGGAACCTGGAATTTATATTCCTGATGGGAGTCCATGTGATAAAAAATGGTGGGGAATAGGAATACGTATTGAAGACGATATTTTAGTAACCAAAAACGGACCTGTAAATCTTTCTGCAGAAGCACCAAGAACTATAGAAGCTATTGAAGCAATGATGGCTAAAAAATCAGTTCTAGATGAATTTATCTTGCCAGATTTAGATAAATAATGGGTAAAACTGCAATTATTTTAGGTGCTACAGGTTTAACAGGAAATCTATTGCTCGAGCAATTAATAGCTGATAAAAATTATTCAAAGATTAAATTATTTTCAAGAAATTCTGTTGATGTTAAATCAGATAAAATTGAAGAATTTATACTCGATTTATTATCATTAGAAGAATCAACAAAAGACTTTGTTGCAGATGAAGTCTTTTGTTGTATTGGAACAACAGCTGCTAAAACAAAAGATAATAAATTGTACAAAGCAATTGATTATGGAATTCCTGTTACTGCAGCAAAAATTGCAAAAGAAAATGGCATTGCCACTTTTATGGTGATTTCTTCAATGGGCGCAGATAAAAATAGTGCTGTTTTTTATAATAAAACAAAGGGAGAAATGGAACGTGATGTTTTAAAGCAGAGTATAAAGAATACCTATGTTTTAAGACCATCTTTTAATTGGTGGAAATCGAAATGAGTTTAGGTTAGGAGAAAAAATAGGAAAAGGAATTATGCGTATTTTTAATCCACTTTTAGTGGGAAATCTATAGAAGTACAAAATGATTCATCCAGAAAAAATAGCTACTTGTATGCAGTTTTTAGCTAACATAAAACCTTCAGCAACTATTTTTAGTTCAGATAAAATTCAAGAAATAGCAAATACAAAATAAATGAGTAAAGAGCAACCAAACAATCCTTTGCATGGTATTAAACTAGCCACAATTTTAGAAGAATTATATTTAG
>Ga0233438_10001796_pt1 | contig 22556 bp, 26 predicted proteins | sample SI_123_September_FD_182720 | JGI IMG/M metagenome (GOLD analysis project Ga0233438, IMG submission 182720) | Seawater microbial communities from Saanich Inlet, British Columbia, Canada - SI_123_September2016_10_MG | ecosystem: Environmental > Aquatic > Marine > Inlet | place: Canada: British...
ATGTCAGTACCTAATAAACGGGAGGACTAAATTTAGGGGCTATTTCAAACCAATTCTTACTAAATTGCAGCTCCAAACCACAAGAGAACAGTATGGACGAGCAACTACCGCAGCAGCCCAATTCTTCACAGCCAAAGGCTGACGACGAAATCACACTGAAGGACATCATCTTGAAGATTCAGCAGTGGTGGGCAATCGTATGGCCGCAGCGCACAAAAATTATTGCGTTATCACTTACCATTGGACTAATAGCGGCCTTGTATACAAAGTTTTTGAACCAACCCACCTACACCGCTTCCTATCAACTGTTTTTCCAAGAGGAGAGCGGCGGTCTAAGTGGCGCCATGCGCTTGGCATCAAGCTTTGGTCTAGGGGGCGGCGGCGGATCTGCATCGTCTAGCGCCACCGTGCAGGAGTACATTACTTCAAGAAATAACATTGCTCATGCGATGATTGCCGAACTGGAAAACGGCCGTTTGATAGACCGTTATTTTCAAGAGGCCATCGAAGAGGATGAAGAATTTGCACAAGAATTCACTTCTAAATTTGGTGCCAATCAGCGCTATACAGATTCTGTACTTATTCAAGTTGCCCTAGAATTTAACGAAGGTGTGCTTAGCACTTCTTTTGATGAAGAAAGCGGCGTGCTTGGATTTAGTGTAGTCACCTCTAATGAGAGCCTCACGTATGATTTAGCGACATTGCTCGTTGAGAACACCGAGAGTCAATTCAAGGATTGGAAAAAAGAAAAAGGATTAGCCGCAGTGGCCGCTTTCCAGAAGAAAGTGGACTCATTAGAATTGTCCCTAGATGCTACCCTTCGCCGTTTAGGAGAATACCAAGATCAGAACAACTCACTCATCAGCGCAGTAGATAAAATGGAGCAGATGCGCCTGACCATTGATATGGAAGCGTTAAAAGTGGCTTACGGAGAATACATCAAAGGCCTCGAGATGTCTAAGGCGGAGCTTATGAACCTGGAAGGGCCATTTAAATATTTTGACGAGCCTATTTTTCCACTTCAAAAAGACAAAGGCTCTGCTGCTAAAGCCGGTGTCTTCGGTTCCGTAATCACAGGATTTCTAATCGTGCTCTTCTTTATTGGCCGAATGGAGGCCAAGAATATTATGGCGTAAAGCCATGGAGCAGCATTCGGAAAAACACTGGTACGTCTTATACACCAAGCCACGTCACGAGAAAAAAGTGGCGGAGCGTTTAACAGCTGCGGGTTATACCGTCTATTGCCCTTCACTAAAAGTCGTTCGTAGGTGGTCCGACCGCACTAAGGTGGTAGAAGAGCCACTATTTAAAGGATACGTGTTTGTTCAAACAGAAGATCACAGGCGAGACGAAATCTTTACCTATACAGGTACTGTGCGCTACCTGTTTTGGTTGCGTCGTCCCGCCATTGTTCGTGAAGAAGAAATCACGAGCATTCAAAAATGGTTGGGCCATTACGAGCACCAGCGGTTCCAAGTCAGCGACATTACACCTGGCGCATACGTTCGCATTACTTCTGGTAAGTTTATGAACGAAGAAGGGATTTTGTTGGATACGTCTAACTCCAAAGCTGTCGTACAACTCAAGGAATTAGGCATACAGCTCAGCTTGGACCTTACCCAAAACGAGCTTCAGGCCCTTCAACATCCGTCGAAAAAAAGGTCTCAATCGAGGCCAAGTGAATAACTAGTAAAAAAATTACTTGTTGTTCATTATTAGGAATTATTTCTCTTTTACTTTTGCTTTCCCAACCAAGACCAGTGATAAATCAAAAATGCATCTGCATTTTTTGAGTTCACTACCCCGGTGTATATCCGCCGGTGGGCACAGCTACCGAAGCTTTTATTGTAAAGCTGGATGTGACTCACCGCGGCGAAGCCGTGAAAAAAACCACATGCTTATCAACCTCCTAGAACCACTCATTACTTCCAAGACCCGGCTTAAGCTGCTGCTTCGATTCTTTTTGAATCAAAACTTAAGCGGTTACTTGCAGGGTTTAAGTAAGGAGCTCGACGAAAACACCAACAGTATCCGCGTGGAGCTCAATCGCCTAGAAGAAGCAGGCCTACTCACGGCTGAAGAACAAGGAAGGCGCAAAGTCTACAGCGTCAATACAGCCCACCCACTCACTACAGATTTATCGAATATGCTCCATAAGGTGACTGGCATTGACCAATTGGTTGATCGTGTGGTCGCGCGCATTGGCGAAACTTTAATTCAAGTGTGGATCACAGGTGCTTTAGCTAAGGGTATCAACAGTGACGGGTTGGAGGTAACCTTGGTAGGCGAGGCACTTGATGCGGATTACCTCGGCGAACTGATGAGCAAGGTGGAAACCTTAATTGAAAAGACCATTACCTGGCATGTATACAGCAGCGACGGGGATATTAACCAAGAAACGGCATTATTGGTCTGGCAAAAACCGGAGGAACAATGATTGCCCAGTTGAAGGAATTATTCATTTATTTGAATGGAAAAATAAATTCGAAAACTGAACTTTTTTTAAGCAAATTCACATTAAATAAATACCTCATTTAACTGAATGATATGAAAAAATTAATTTCACAATCGTTAAAGTCAATTATAACAGCGATGCCGAGGAAAATTAAATATACCATTATAGCTGCGGTGTCTTTTACTGTGTTTCAGTTTTTAATAGACATGTTCATCGCTATATCCCTTGGCATGAGTACTGAAGACAATCTAGGACTGCTTCTATTATTAGCTGTTTTATCAGTTTTGACTCGTCCATTAGTACTCATTGTTCAACATAGGGTTATGAGGAAATGCACAGTTTTAGGCATCGATTTTGTGTTGAGGAATTTATTCACAGGTAATCTTATAAAAAGCACGAGTTTTACATCTGAGTTATTGCTAAAGTCAGCAAATTTACCAATATATGTTGTTCAACCTTTAATTCATTTTTTATCTAGTTTGATGAATATAATATTTGCTCTTATTACCACTATTTTGTTATTGAAATCTTTTTTTAGGATAGAGATGTTAATCTATATCATAGTTTTTATAATAGCCTTTTTTTTTATTAAAATATTAAATAAAAACTACGCTTTTTTGATCAAAAAATATCAAGAAAAGTTGGGTCAAATGGCTCCGAATTTTATCCAAGCCAGAAAAGAATTGTTCCGTTCAGAGGCTGCGAGTGTCTTGATAAGTGAGTACATAACAACAGAAGATAAGTATCGAACTGTAGTAAATAAGCAGCGCTTTCTAACTCTATATCCAAAGCAAGCGATAGAATCGTTTCTGTTGATTGGGTTGGTATTTGTTACGATAAAAGGAACTGGAGATGGAAGTTTGGCGGCTTTCGGTTCGCTGGGTATCATAGGTCTAAGATCGCTACCTCAATTAGGTAATTTGATAGCTGCCTATAGTTCGTTGATAGGTTACTTTCCGTCTACAGCTACTGTTTTTGAAAAGCCGGAGTCAGTATATCCCTTGAAGAAACATGATATACAGGATGAAGCTATTATAGTGCGTAAATTGAGTATATCCCACGCGCGTTTTAGTGAAGTTTCTTTTAAAGTTAATCGGGGCGATAAACTGCTATTAGATATGCCAAGTGGTTACGGTAAAACTTCAATATTAGATGTAATAGCAGGTATTTATATGGATGGAACAATTTACCAAGGCGAGATAGGGCGAGCAAGCAGGCCTTATTATCTTCAGCAAAACACCTTCATATTAGAAGATACTGTAGGTATGAATATTTTCTTGAATGATCAATATAATGTATTAAGGTCTATTAAAGACATTGAATTCGTTACTGATTTGCTTAAACACTTCGGACTAGGCCTAACCTTGGATTCTAGAATAAGTAGATCGACTCTAAGTGGTGGCGAAATACAAAGACTAGCGGTAATCCGAATGATTGTGTCGAGTGAAGATATATACATTATAGATGAGGCTCTATCTGCATTGGATGAAGATATGGCAATTAAGGTGATTGATGTTTTATCAAGTAGTTCTGCAAGCATTTTAATGACAGTTCACAACAAAGTGTTGAAGAAATATTCGCTTCAGCATGCTTTTGAAGAACTTGTGATATGATACAATTTATAGGTTGTGCTTTGTTTTTGTCATCAAATAAAGGCATGGTGTTTTCTGGAGCATTAGCACTAGTAATGGCTATTTTTCAATTTGAATATTTAGGTTTTGATTCGGACTTACTTGAATATTTCAGCCGCAAGATGATTTTTTTCATTCCAATGCACCTTCGTGAATTTTTATTTTGGTGGCCATTGTTCTTGCTAAGAACGTATTTAGGAACGTACGTGTCTTATATTCTAATCTACACTTTGTTAAATTCTATTATCTTCAGACTATGTCATATATATGAATTTCGCTTTCGGGATTCTGTTATATTTCTTGTGCCATTTGCTGTCTTTGGATATTCAAATACGATTAGGCAGTATTTTGCCACTATAATTATGTTAATTATTATGAAATACTCCAATAAATATTTGCCTTTCATAAGTGGGCTATTTCACAACTCTCTATTTCTTATTAACCTGATGACTATAAGATCACGTATTTCATTACTGATTTTCCTTTTTCTCATTTTATTTATAGAACCTGCTGAATTAGGCTCAGCTAATCTCGGTGGTTACAAATTTGATGTGCTATATCTATTTGTTGCTTTATTTCTGTCACTATTTATTTCTTTAGAGAAATTTGGACTCATTTTGATAAGTTATTTAGTGTTATCTAAATATTTGTCGTTTGATATGATAGAAAGAGTCTTGTCAAACCTTATATTTGTCATGTTGGTAGTAATGCCTAAAAAATATGCTGTGATACGCCGTGGAGTAAGTGTATGCTTTTTCAGTTTTGGCTTATTTTTAGAATCTTATGTCCGTTTCCTTTAGCGTAGTTACAACGATACATGCTGGTTCTTTGTTGAGTGAAGTAAGCCGTTGTTTAAATAGTTGTTTTGACAATGAATACTACCAGCCGAGTGAGGTAATACTTGTGGGAGATGGTGTAAAGGTATTTGAACAGGAGAGTTTAAAAGATGATGTAAAGTCGCGGATCAGGTTTATTCCGTACAAGAAATCAGGTCTTGCGGCGTGTTTGAATTTTGCTGTACAACACACAACTACAGACATCATAGCTAGGATTGATACAGATGATTATTGTTGTCCCGGACGATTTGATATTCAGATTCCATATTTTCTCAAACGGCAACTTATATTATGTGGAGGTTCGATTCGAAAGTTCACGTTTAGCGGAGAAGTTGTCGGTATAAAAAGAAATCCGAAATCGCATATGTTAATTGGGTTTATGTTGTGGAAATGTCCATTTAATCATCCGACGGTAGTGTTTCGAAAGCATGAGTTTTTATTGAGTGGAGGTTATAACCCTGATTTTGCGCGTAGACAAGATTATGATTTATGGTGGAGGATGTACCCATTAGGAGTCTGCGGTAATTTAAGGGAGCCTTTAGTTAACTATCAGGTGAGTATATCATATAAAAGAGCCTGGAAAGACATAGTGTCGCAAATAAAAATTGGAGTTTTTGCGGCAATCGGGGCGCGCCGTTACTTGCAGGTTCCGTTCGTATTTTTGCTAATTTTAAAACATGTGTATAATGTTGTCAGAGAAAAAAGTCGTGGTGGTAGGCGAATTTAGTGGTCTAGGAAAATCCTTCGTAGCAGGGTTTCGCGGCCTTGGATATCAAACGATACATTTAGGTGGATCTGATGGCTATAAAAACTTTACGGATAAGAAATTTAATAGTAAATACTTGGATATTTTTATTCTATGGATTTCTGCTTTGAGAATATCCTTTTATAAGGATACTTCGGTACTTTTTTTATCACCTTTTGTATTTAAAAATCCGTTATTTTTAAATGTTATTTTCAATAAACTTTTGCTACGTAATGCAACTAAAAGTGTCTATTATGCTGCGGTATCGGATAGTGTTTATTGGAGGCATTATCCTAGCGAAGCAACTAGGAATACTCTCACAGGTTGGTTACGAGATTTGAATTTCAAGGTTCATTTGTATGGAAGAAGTGATCGTTATTACGATTACAACTTGCGCTTTTTGCGAATTGTAGATAAAGTGTTGGTAGCTAGTGAGGAGTATCATCAGGTTTATGCGGGTTTAGTTTCTACGGAAATTTTACGGTATCCAGTCGAAATTATGGCAACCAAAGCTTCAGCGAATAGCGTGTATGTCATGTCACATGGCTCCACCCGAAAAGGCTTTAAAGGCACATACTCGATAGAAAAATTACTTCGCGAATTGAAACAGGACTGCCACTTTTTCCATCAAGTTTCCTTCAAGGATTTTGTCTTAAAACTTCAAAACACAAAAATATATTTGGATCAGTTTAATACCGCTTACCCTGGAATGGCTGCATTATTTGCTCTGCAATTTTGCGATTTTGTAGTCACGTCTATTAACTACGATATGGTAGCTGATAAGAACTACAAAGAAGAATGTCCGATGAATGATATCAGAAGCTTAGATGAAGCTACTGTGACTAAAATGGTAGGTGCTTCTTGTCAGTGGGAAAGGAATATACATTTTCTTCGTAAGTATCACGACCCAATGGCTATTGCAAAGAGTATTTTTGCTTGAGATGACTTATTTAATGTTATGGCCGGATAGCCGAGATGCAGAATCTTTTGAGCATGTACTCGGAGTTAACAACCTTAAAATACTTACGTGCCAAAGTGAGATTTTAACTTTACCTCTTGCGGCGAAGGTGTTAGTTCAAAGTCCGCATTTGTACTCTCTTGCATTTTTCACACGTCTTGATTTGAAAGTGATCCATGTCGTACGAGGAGGAGGTAGTTTAAAAATAGGGTGGAAAACGGATAATCGTTCAAAATGGTATACTTGGTTACGCTTGTGGAGAAGAAACGCTATAGTGCTTAGTTCGAGATTTTTTTTTGATGACACTCTTGTTCAAGAACGAGTTTTACCTTACCAAAAACTGTATTCTTGTCAAGAACCTCGGGTGACACAATTCATTGGTGTTAAACGCGAGCGAACAAACACAATAAAGAATGTTTTGATTGCTTTGGGTGATAGGGCCGGCAATAATGATTATCTCGAGTTAGATGAGATTCTAGGTTCTAAGTATAACTTGATTAATTCAATTCATCCCTCTGCATCCGTTGATCTAGAAAGTGAAACTTATAATTGGAACGAGATTGATTTGGTAATACTAGATAAAACAGTATCAATGACTATGTTTTTAGCACAGGTTGATATTCCCTTCATAGTTTTACGTGATAGATTTACTGGCAGGGAATTGGCATATTCCGCCGAGGATTTGTATCACAACATGTGTGACGTGGAGCAATTGGTAAGAAATATTGAATACAAACAATTTACGAAAATGAAAGTTTCCTTTGAAAAGAAAACTCTTGATTCATTAATAACAAAATCAAATTAGAATTTATGCAAATCTTAGATTGCACCTTAAGAGATGGTGGCTATTACACAAATTGGAATTTTGATTTAGAATTGGTACATGACTACATCGAGACTACCAATAAATTGCCCATCGAATATCTTGAAATAGGTTACCGTTCGAAAGAATTAAACGGCTATTATGGGGAATATTTTTACTGCCCCGATTACATTATTGACATGTTCTCGGATATGAGCAATAAAAAGCTTGCCGTTCTGGTTAATGAAAAGGACATATCTCCTGAAGAAGTATGGACGATTTTATCCCCATGCATAGGGAAGTTGACTATGATAAGAATTGCAGTTAATCCCGATCGACTTGATACTGCTTTGCTCGTGGCTTTAGAGATAAAAAAGTTGGGTTTTGAGGTAGCATTTAATTTAATGTACATGTCAAAATGGATGAGTAACACAGATTTCATCAATTCGTTGTGTAGAGTTGATGGAATTGTCGATTATCTTTATTTAGTTGACTCCTATGGTGGGATTTATCCTGCTGATGTAAAAAAAGTGATTTCTCAGATACAACTAATTACAAAGACTCAATTAGGTTTTCATGGGCACAATAATCTGGAGCTAGCTTTAATCAATACCTTGACAGCTAAGGAAAGTGGTGTTTCCGTTTCGGATGTTACAGTCACTGGAATGGGAAGGGGTGCTGGAAATTTAAGCACAGAATTATTACTAACAGCGCTTGACGCACAAGGTCAATTAGATGTCGATTACAATGCTTTAGCGGCAATTGTTGAAGGATTTACGTATCTAAAACGAGAACATGAATGGGGGACGAACTTAGCGTATATGGTATCCGGTGGATATTCATTACCTCAAAAGGATGTAATGCAGAGTTTTGCAAAAAGATATTACTCTTTAGAAAGTATTATCGCTGCGCTTACCTCAAGCAAAGGTTTTAAGAATAATGAATCCAAGGCTTTTGATAAACTGCGGGATCGTTTTAAGTCAAAAAAAATCGAGAAAGCCCTACTGATAGGAGGTGGAAGTAGTATTTCCAAAAATATACGCGCTATTGAGATTTTTCTCAAGAATAACGAAGATGTTGTTTTGATTCACGCGAGCGCGAAAAATAGTTCCTATTTTAAAATTTTTAGTGGAAGGAACATTTATTGTTTGGTTGGCAACGAGGGTCACAGGCTTAGAGAGGTTTTAGGAGATGTCTCAAGTTTTTCTGATATATGTGTTGTACCAAAAATGCCAAGAAAAATGGGTACTTATGTTCCAGACGAGGTCGTAGCTAGTGTGTGTGAATTGGAGGAGATGTTTTTTTCTCCAGACCTTGGAGATGCGCATACGGCCATTGCTTTGCAAGCCTGTGTAGAGCTTGGTATAAAGAGTGTTTATGCAGTCGGCTATGATGGATATACCAACTCGGAGATTACCAAAAAGGAGCTTCAGTTAAGTAAAGAAAATGAGAGCATATTTGATGAGTTTTCAAGTTCTTATGGTGAATTGATTAGTCTTACAGAAACTAAGTACGAGCTACTTAAAAAGTCTTCGGTATATGCTAAAATATGTTAAAAAAGCTGAAGGCTTGAGATCATTAGTTTAAGGGTGCGAAAAATGAAATACAGAATTTTCATTCCTGTTCGAAAGGGCAGCGAGAGAGTCAAGGGGAAAAATACGCGTCCTTTTGCTGGATTACAAGGCGGATTATTAAAATTGCGTTTAGAAGCGCTAATACCGCTTGGCATTCCAATAATCGTTTCTACTGACGATGAGGATTGTATAAATATAGTGAGATCTATGAATAGCCCCACTGTTTCGATAGATTATAGACCTAAAAAATTGTGTTCGTCTTCAACATTAGTGTCGGATTTAATCGATTATGTGACACAGTTATTTCAGCCTGGAGAGGTTGTTATATGGTGTCATGTCACTGCACCTTTTTTGAAGACTGCGACTTATTTGAGCGCAATACAAAGATTTGAGCAGTCTATGCAAAATGATAGCTTGATGACTGTTACCAGAATTCAGCAGTTTTTATGGGATGATGACTCTAAGCAGTGCATTAACAATATTGATGGTAGTGAAAGGTGGCCAAGAACTCAAGATTTAAAACCTCTATTTGAGATAAACCATGCTTTTTATATTATTCCATTAGACAGGATGAAATTTCTTCATGATCGCATTGGAACAACACCTTTTCTTTATGAATTAGATAGAATTGAGTCATTTGATATTGACTGGGAGGATGATTTCCTGTTGGCTGAACGTTTATATAAAGTATTATGATTGAACCAAGGGTTATCATTTGGGATTTCGATGGTGTTATAGCGTTAACCGATGAAATCAGAGAGTTAGGTTTTGTAAGTTCGCTTTCGGAATTCCAAAAGGAAAAAGTCGACTTGTTAATAGAATATCATAGGGCTAATGGCGGTCTTTCAAGATATGCAAAGTTTAAATATTTTTTTGAAAATATTTCAGCGTTGCCCAATGGTAAGTCTATCGAAGACTATCTGGATTTCTTTTCTCAAATCATGCGCAAGGAGTTGTTTGATCGCGCCATCCTGAATTTACCAGTTTTAGACTTTATAATCGACTACGAAGGTCAACAATATATTGCTTCGGGTTCTGACCAGAAGGAGCTAAGAGACTTGTGCGTCTTTTTGGGTATAGATGGTTATTTCAATGGAATTTTCGGATCTCCAATACCAAAAAATGAATTGGTCCAAAGTTTAATCGTAGCAACAGGTAAAAAAAGGGAAAATTTTGTTTTGGTTGGTGACAGTATAAATGATCACGAGGCTGCAATTGTAAATGGGATAAATTTTGTGGGATACTCTAAAGACTTTAATATTGTTCGACTTTCAAACTTCCTGTTAAAAGATTTGAATTAATGAAGAACATTATCATTACCGGCGGCGCCGGATTTATTGGCTCTCACGTCGTTCGCTTGTTTGTAAACAAATACAGCGAATACCGCATCATCAATGTGGACGTACTGACCTATGCCGGGAATCTGGAGAATCTGAGCGATATCGAGGATGCACCGAACTATGTGTTTGAGCGCGTGGATATTGTAGATGCTGCAGCCGTTGATGCATTGTTTGACAAATACCGGCCGGAAGGTGTGATTCATTTAGCAGCAGAGAGTCACGTGGACCGTTCCATCAAGGATCCATTGGCCTTTGTGCGCACCAACATCTTAGGTACGGTGAATTTACTGAACAGCTTTAAGCGCATTCATGAGGATTTCCAGGGCAAGCGCTTCTACCACATTTCAACCGACGAAGTTTACGGTACATTGGGTAAGGAAGGATTGTTTGAAGAAACAACGTCGTACGATCCAAACAGTCCGTACAGCGCATCGAAAGCGTCATCAGACCACTTTGTGCGCGCCTATGGCGAAACCTATGGCATTCCATATGTAGTGACCAATTGTTCGAACAACTACGGCCAAAACCAATTCCCAGAAAAGCTTGTCCCGCTCTTCATCAACAACATCGTGGAAGAGAAACCATTGCCCGTTTACGGCGACGGTCAGTACACAAGAGACTGGTTGTACGTCGTAGATCATGCCCGTGCCATTGATCTCGTGTACCACGAAGGTGTGAACGGCGAGACCTACAATATTGGAGGTTTCAATGAATGGACCAATCTTGACTTAATCAAGGTGTTGTGCGCGCAGATGGACGAGAAATTGGGCCGAGAAAAAGGAAGCAGCGAGAAGCTCATCACCTACGTAAAAGACCGCCCGGGTCACGACCGCCGGTATGCTATCGATGCGACCAAAATCAACAAAGAATTGGGTTGGGCGCCAAGCGTGACTTTTGAAGAAGGGCTGGCCATTACTATTGATTGGTATTTGAGCAATGCTGAGTGGTTGAAAAACGTAACCTCAGGGACGTATCAGGAATATTACGACAACATGTACGCCAAGCAATAGTATTTTGTAACTTCGGTATAACCAACCAAACCTAACGATGCCTTTATGAAAGGAATCATACTTGCCGGGGGCTCCGGAACGAGACTACACCCTCTAACCTTGGCATTTAGTAAGCAGCTCATGCCTGTCTACGATAAGCCAATGATTTACTACCCGCTGAGCACCTTGATGCAAGCGGGGATTGCCGAGATTTTAATCATTACTACTCCACACGATGCGCCGTTGTTCCAAAAGTTGTTAGGCGACGGATCGCAGTTAGGCTGTAGGTTCGAATACACCATCCAAGAGCGACCAGAAGGATTGGCGCAAGCATTTCTCCTTGGGGCCGATTTTATAGGCAATGATAGCGTTGCCTTGATTTTGGGTGACAACATCTTCTATGGTTCGTCTATGCAGCAGGTCTTGCAAGGGAGCAAGCATCCGCAAGGTGGTGTGGTTTTCGCGTACCGCGTGAGCGACCCAGAACGCTATGGTGTGGTGGAGTTTGATAAAGAAATGAAGGCGTTATCTATTGAAGAGAAGCCTGAGCATCCGAAGAGCGACTATGCTGTACCAGGATTATACTTCTATGACAACCGCGTATTGGATATTGCCAGAAACTTGAAGCCTAGCCCGAGAGGTGAGCTAGAGATCACCGATTTGAACAAGCGCTACCTGGAGATGGGGGAACTGGAAGTTGTGGTGTTGGACCGTGGGACAGCGTGGTTGGATACGGGAACGTTTGCAAGTTTGCAGCAGGCCGGCCAGTTTGTGGAGGTTATTGAAGAACGCCAAGGATTGAAGGTGGGCTGTATTGAGGAGATTGCCTACGAGCAAGGATTCATTGATGCGAAACAGCTCGAACAATTGGCCCAACCGCTTTTAAAAAGTGGCTATGGTGAGTATTTATGCAAATTGTTATGAAAGTAGAATTAATCGAGCTACCCAAAATTGCTGACCCACGGGGTAATCTAACGTTTCTCCAAAATCCCGAGCAAGTTCCTTTTTCTATTGAACGAGTATTTTGGACATATGATGTTCCGGGAGGATTTGTTAGAGGAGGTCATGCGTACAGAACCAACCATGAATTGATAATAGCGTTATCAGGCTCATTTGATGTCGTTCTTTTGGGTGATGATGGAAGCTCTAAATCTATAAATTTGAAAAGATCTTATCAAGGCCTTCTCGTTCCTGCTAAACAGTGGAGAAGACTGGAAAACTTCAGCACTAATTCGGTTAGTCTTCACTTATCAAGTAGTGCTTATGATGAGGAGGATTACATAAGAGAAATAGTGGAATTATGAGAATTTCGGTTTATGATTGCTCAATAATTGAGCTGCCGAGAATTGGTGATCGGAATGGTTCAATTACGGCAATCAATAATTTGGTTGAAATACCCTTTGAGGTTAAGAGAGTCTTTTATCTCTATGATATCCCTGGAGGAGAAAACCGAGGAGCTCATGCACACAAAGAATGTCACCAATTTTTAATTGCTGCAACCGGCTCGTTTGAGGTAGAGTTATTCGATGGAAAGATTAGACGAACTATTTCATTAAATAGACCGAATAGCGGACTTCATATCCCACCGGGAATATGGGCTAGTGAAGTTAATTTTAGTTCATCTTCAATCTGCTTAGTATTAGCAAGTGAGTCATTCGATGAGACGGACTATATTAGAAATCTAAGTAGTTATTTAGAATATGTCTAAGTCAATTCGAGTTGTCATTGCGGGTAAGAATAAAATTGCAATTGATATTGTGACATTTATGCTCAAAAATGTCATAAGTAAGTCAGAGTTAGGTGTGTTGTTTAATTCAACGGACAAGGGAATCGACTCATGGCAGCCATCCTTTAGAGCCTATGCAATTCGTAATAGCTTAAGGGAATTCACTTTAACCGAAGCACAAAATCTTTCAGATATTCTGTTTTTGTCATTGGAGTTTGACAAAATATTGAAACCCGAAAATTTTACCTCTGACAATTTAGTTAATATTCATTTTTCGAATCTTCCCAAATATAAAGGTATGTATACATCGATATACCCGATTTTAAATGACGAAGATTATGCTGGAGTAACACTTCACAGAATAGATAAGGGCATCGATACGGGTGATATTATTGACAGTTCGAATTTTTCAATTGACGATAAGATAACATCTGAGCAATTATATTCTAAATATCTTCAAGCTGGTACTGAGTTAGTTATAAAAAATATAGACAATCTAGTTAACTATACATACTCAAGTCACCCCCAGAAGAGTGCTCAGTCCTCCTATTATTCAAGGTCTTCAATCGATTGGGATAATATCAAGTTGCCAACGCGGAAGACAGCATTTGAAATTCACAATTATATTCGCGCTTTTGCATTTAGGCCTTATCAGTTGCCTGAATTTCAGGGAAATAAAATAATGTCATCTCTCGTTCTGGATAAAAAAAGTGTTTCTACTCCCGGTACAATTGAGTTTGAAGGCGAACACTTTCTTGAGATTTCAACTATTGATTACGATCTGAGGCTTTGCTTTGATATTACGAGTAAATTAATTGAATGTGCAGAGTCAAATGACTTAGTTCAATTAAAAAGATTTAAATCCAAGGGTTTTAGGTTGGATGGCAGAACTACAGAGGGATGGTCTGTTGCAATTGTAGCTGCTTATAATTACCGAAAAGAGACGCTAAATTGGCTTTTAAGTGAAGGCTGGAATGTTAACGATCAGAATTTCAACGGCACAACACTTTCAATGTACGTTATGCTCGCCTCTGCTAAAAATGATGATATTGAATGGTTCGTTTCTTTTCTTTCTTTAGGTCCTGACTTAAAAATGAAAGATTATCGAGGCTTGGATATACTTGATTACGCAATAAAATATCATTTTAATGATCATTTAATAATTTTAAAGAATATATGATTCCTTTTTTAGATTTTAACGGTTTACATACACCTATTCGAGAGGAACTAACCAACACATTCAAAAATGTTTTAGATTCTAATTGGCTTATTATGGGTAACCAATTAAAGGAATTTGAAAAGGAGTATGCCGAATGGAATGGTGTTAAGCATTGCGTTGGTGTAAGTAATGGACTCGATGCTTTGACTTTAGCGTTAAAGGCTCTTGAAATTGGTCCTGGCGACGAAGTGATTGTCCCTTCGAATACATACATAGCTTCAGCTTTAGCCGTATCTAATGTTGGGGCGACACCTATATTCGTTGAGCCAAGAACTGAGACGGCTAACCTTAATCCAGAGCTTATTAAAGAAGCAATATCGGATCGTACAAAAGCTGTTATGCCAGTCCATTTATATGGTCAGGCGTGTGAGATGGAAGCAATCATGAACATTGCAAATCAACACGGTCTTTTTGTAATTGAAGACAACGCCCAGGCACATGGCGCCACATTCAATGGAAGATTGACAGGTTCTTGGGGGCATATTAATGCGACAAGCTTCTACCCAGGTAAGAATTTAGGTGCACTTGGAGATGGAGGTGCTATTACCACTGATAGTGATGAATTAGCCCACAAAGTTAGAGTTCTTAGAAACTACGGATCTCAAGAAAAATATAAGAACGAGGTACTCGGTTACAATAATAGACTAGACGAGCTTCAAGCCGCTTTCTTACGAGTAAAGTTGAGAAAGCTTAGCGAATGGACTGCTGAACGTAATAGGATAGCCGAGAGTTACATTGAGGGCTTGAAAAATGTTCAAGGTATAGAGCTGTTCAACTTGGCCAATGGTGCGAGAAGTGCGTATCATTTGTTCGTAATCAAAACCAAAGATAGAGAAGGTCTTCAGGCGAAACTGAATAAAGTGGGTATTGGAACTCTTATTCATTATCCAATTCCACCGCATTTGCAGGAGTGCTATGAGTATTTAGGATATATGAAAGGTGATTATCCTGTTGCAGAGAATTTATCTAATTGTGTTTTGAGCATACCGCTTTTTATTGGAATGTCCGAATATCAAATTTCAGTTGTTTGTCAGAGAATTAAAGAAAACGCTATTTACACATGAAGATTACAGTCATTGGAACTGGATACGTAGGCTTGGTGACCGGTGCCTGTTTGGCGGACGTGGGCATCGAGGTGAGCTGCGTGGATATTGACCAAAAGAAAATTGACGACCTGAAAAACGGTATCCTTCCCATTTATGAACCGGGATTGAAGGACATCGTTCTTCGCAACTTTGAGAAGAGCCGATTGCACTTTACAACGGACCTTTCCGAAGGCATCAAAGGCTCTTCAGCTGCCTTCATCGCTGTGGGTACGCCTCCAGAAGAGGACGGTTCTGCAGATTTGCAATATGTACTTTCCGTAGCAAAATCTATCGGCCAATGCATGGAAGATTACTTGGTAGTCATCACTAAATCCACCGTTCCTGTCGGCACCGCCGAAAAGGTACGTAGTGCTGTAGCTTCGACTTTAGACACTCGTGACGTTTCCTTCGCCTTCGACGTCGCTTCCAACCCTGAGTTTTTGAAAGAGGGTGCCGCTATTGAAGATTTTATGAAGCCCGACCGCATTGTGGTCGGCATAGATAGCGAGCAGGCACAAAAAACATTAGATAAACTCTACCGTCCGTTTACTTTGAACGGCCATCCGGTGATCTTTATGGACATCCCTTCGGCTGAGATGACCAAATATGCGGCGAACGCTATGTTGGCCACGAAGATTTCCTTCATGAACGACATCGCTAACTTGTGTGAGAAGATGGGTGCAGATGTTAATTGGGTTCGCAAGGGCATCGGGTCTGACCCGCGCATCGGCAATAAGTTCATCTACCCGGGCATTGGGTACGGCGGTTCTTGTTTCCCAAAAGATGTCAAGGCCTTGGCCCGTACCGGACTTGAAAACGGCCACACCATGCGCATCTTAGAAGCAGTGGAACAAGTCAATGATGCACAAAAAAGCGTGCTCTATAATAAAATTGGCGCATACTTCGGCGGCAAGCTTCAGGGCAAAACCATTGCTTTTTGGGGATTGTCCTTTAAGCCTAACACCGACGACATGCGCGAGGCACCTTCCGTGGTGATCGCGAACCTTCTGACGAGCGCCGGCGCATACGTTCGTGCCTACGATCCGGTCGCGATGGAAGAAGCCAAGCACCAGCTCGGTGATAGCATCACCTACTGCTCGAGTGCTGAAGAGGCGGCACAAGGTGCCGATGCTTTGGCACTGATCACCGAATGGACGGAATTCCGCGTACCAGATTGGGACAAAGTGGCTGAAGCCATGAATGGCAAAGCCCTGTTTGACGGACGTAACCTCTACCGCAGAGAAACCCTAGCGGAAATAGGGTTTGATTACAATGGAATAGGAATTAGCGAGAACATCGCTGAAAAAGCATAGGAAATGCCAAAAGTACTCATCACAGGTGCGGCAGGGTTTATCGGAATGCATACCGCTATTCGTTTTTTAAACGAGGGTTGGGATGTAATAGGCTTGGATAATTTCAACGACTATTACTCTATTGAATTGAAGAGAGATAGAGTAAAAGAGATAGAGAGAATGGCTTATGAATTTGATGGTAAGTTTGTTTTATTCGAAGCTGACTTAAATTCAAATATTTGGAGTGAGCTTAAATCATATAATTTTAATGCTATTATTCATTTAGCAGCCCAGGCAGGTGTAAGATTTAGCATTGAAAATCCACGAGCTTATTTAGAGTCCAATATTCTCGGTTTTCAATCAGTTCTAGACTTTGTGCGATTAAATCGTATTAAATCTTTTATTTACGCTAGTAGTAGCTCCGTTTACGGTAAAGATTCAAGTTCACCATTCCAAGAAGGGGAAGCGTGTAATAATCCAGAAAGTTATTATGCAGCCTCTAAAAAGTGTAATGAGATTATGGCAAGGTCATATTATAACACTTATGGAGTATCATCTATCGGATTAAGGTTCTTTACTGTATATGGTCCATGGGGTCGCCCCGATATGGCGCCGTTTTTGTTCGCTTCTGCCGCCTTCAACAACGAGAGAATTAGGGTTTTTAATCACGGTAACCAGCATAGAGACTTTACCTACGTAGATGATATAGTTGAAGGAATTGTCAGAGTTGTGGAATTTTCTAAATCGCAAAATTCTGCTAAGACTTTAAATATAGGCAATGGATCTCCTGTACATTTAATGGATTTTATCAAAAAAATCGAATATTACAGTAAAAGAAAACTCAAGATGGAGTTTTGTGATGCACAAGTAGGCGATGTTGAATTTACATATGCTAATACTGCAGAGCTTGAGCGCCTTACTGGTTATCGCCCCTCGACTTCTTTGGAGAACGGAATAAACCAGTTTGTCGAGTGGTATGAAAAATACTATTCTGTCGTTTAGAAGTAATTGATGAAAGTTTAAATGAAAAAGGTTGGTCATATAAAGCCATTAACTTCGCTAAGATTCGTATTTGCTTTTTGGGTCTTCTTATCTCATGTTGATCATTACATAAACAGCACTACTTTGGATTTACCATGGATTGATGTGTTAAGCAGTATTTTTTCTGAGGGCTATTTAGGCGTTACATTTTTTTTTATTTTAAGCGGTTTTGTGCTTGCTTTAAGCTATCAGTCCAAGTTTGAATTAGGATTAGTAGATGCCAAAGAGTTTTGGATAGGCAGGTTTAAAAGGATATTTCCACTTCACTTGCTTACTCTTATCATTGCGGTTCCTTTTGTGATTCTTGGAGTAGAAACAATTTCTAAGGCATTTATTCAGGTTTTTAATTTTTTCATAAATACACTCATGATTCAATCTTTTGTTCCAGTCAAAGGCGTGTATTTTGGTTATAATAGCCCTGCTTGGAGCATTAGTAATGAAATGTTTTTTTATCTCTTGACGCCTTTTTTATTGAAAATTACGACTAAAGGTAATTCCTTGTTTTATTGCCTTTTGATCCTTACAATTGTTTACATAATGACGGGATATGTATTACCAGAAGGTTATCATCATGCTCTCCTGTACATTAACCCAGTCTTCAGGCTTTCGGACTTCCTCGTGGGGATAATTGTATTTAGATTTTGGATAAAGAGAGGTTCTTCGAAGGATAAAAGAATTTCGTTTGCGTTAGAGACTTTAAGTTTGCTCTTGTTTGCTTTTGTGTTTTTTTTATGTCGGGACTGGCCACAATTTTTGAGATACTCTTTGATATACTGGTTGCCAATGGGGCTCATAATTTATGTAGTGTCTTCAAGCGCGGGTCCTTTAGTTGAGATACTGTCTTACAGGCCACTAGTATATTTGGGTAAGGTATCGTTCTCATTTTACTTAATCCATTTAAGTGTTATCAAATACACGGAACTTTTATATGATACTCTCTTTAGTGATTACAATACTATCGGTATTGTTTTATTCTCATTGATCGTTTCAGTTGGCCTGAGTATCATTACTTATGAGTTATTTGAGAAACGATTTTTGAGAAATTCTTATGTATTTCTACGTAGCTTATCCACTAAGCACCCATACTTTAGATTAATAAAAAGAAATGATTCTACTAGCTCTTAACGAACTAAATCTTGACTACATAAAAGGATATGTTAGTTAAGGTAAGCTAACCAACTTTGGAAAATTGTTGGAACATGGCGTTGTGAACACGACGAGTGAAAGCAACTATGAGTTGCTCGAGCCCTGGATTCAATGGGCGACTGTTCAGACGGGGAAGACTTTTGACGAGCATAGAGTATTCCGTTTAGGTGATATGGTTGATAGACCAGATCTCTATCAGATTTTTGAAGATCTAGAAAAGTCAGGGCTTTCAGTTGGTGCAATAAGTCCATTCAATGCTGATAATAGATTAACTGGTTCTAAATTCTTTATTCCAGATCCGTGGACTATAACCAAAGCTAGTGGCGGTTATATCATCGAAAAACTGAGTAGAACGGTTTCTAGATTCGTTAACAGTAACGCTTCTGGAAATGTTGGCCCCGTGGATGTGATTTGGTTGCTACTCGGTTTTATAGTTTATGTACGTGTCAAGAGATGGCCGAAATTCTTCAAGCTTGTTTCTCTTCGTGAGAAACCTGGGGTAAAAGCAGCTATTCTGGACATGATTCTTTTAGAAGTGTTTGTTACTCTTCAGAAGAAACATAAACCAGACTATTCTCACTTATTCTTTAATGGAGGAGCTCACGTACAGCATCATTACATGTTTAACTCTTCTCAGTACAAAGGAGATTTTAAGAACCCAGAATGGTACTGTGCGGCTGATTGGGACCCTATTCTGATGATGCTCGAAACCTATGATACGATTATTGGTGACCTGTTAGAATCAGGAGAAAGAATTATTGGAGTAACAGGGTTGCAACAAGTGCCACACGATGAACAGACTTTCTATTGGAGACCTGTAGCTCATAAAGACTTCTTGCTAGAATGTGGTCTAAAAGGAGAGTTTAATGTAATCCCTAGAATGTCAAGAGACTTCCTGATTGAAGTTGCAGATGACAAACATGCATTAGAAATAGAAAAACATTTAAATCAGTTCACGGATTCTGTGAGGTCTAAACCCGTCTTTAACGTTGATAACCGCGGAACATCATTGTTCGTAGAGGTTGTATATGATGATGATTTAGTCGAGGGCATGAGCTTTGATGGGCCTGAAGGTATTTCAATGGGGTCTTTAAAATCCAAATTGGCCTTTGTTGCGATCAAAAATGGCAAACATGATGGAATAGGCTACGTGTTTAGTAACATGCCAATGGATTTACCTCAAGAAATTAAGTTGACTGAGGTGTATGACTTTATAAAGCGAAACGCATTAGCCGATGCTAGAGTAGCTTAAGGCGACCACTTGGATTAATCGAAAGCCGGCTCATCGAGCCGGCTTTTCTTTTTATATCATCATGGGTTTTGACATGAATGTGACATTTGGTGATAAATAGATATAGCTAAAAACCATACTATTTCACACTACTTTATTATAAATCATTGTTGTTTACAATGAAGCCATGTATACCAAATGCTTTTTGGGCTGCTAGCAAAAAATGACTACAAACTCGTTTCGGCAAATCTAAATCGATATACTTAAGTGCTATTGAAGTCTGTCTCATACTTCTAATCTGCCATATCGCTCTGACAAAAGCTCTTTGTAAGCAGTTTTCATATCCTGGGACAGAAATGACTGATCAATCCAGCTGAATGCCTTTGGTTTGTATTTTAGTAATCTATTGAACCCTCTGTTGATTTGTTTGGTAGTAAGCCCTATTCCTTCGCCCAATTGCACAAAGTATTCCCGCTTTAGTTTCTTTTTCTTTCCAGCCAGGGTCAAAGCTAGCTCTTCCTTATCCTCAGGGAAAACTACAGCTACATTTAATAGATCATAAGCGGGAGTAAGTCCCCATCCTGAGGGATTTTCAATCATGGAAAAGTTCTTAAGGTGCATATCGTTGTTACCCGTCAGAAATGAAAACAAGGTCAGATCAAAGAAGTAGGTTTTGTCTAGCAAAGTATTGCTAGAATAAGCATCTAATGCCTTTCCTACTCTTTCCATAGAGCTTTTATATTTATCGAAGGCCTCTGTAATCTGGAACATATCTAGCATGTGAATCCTTTCACCATTGTCAGTACGATCTATTCGCTTGGTGATGTAACAGAGCTCCCCCGAGGCTAATCGAATCAATGAAGAGGGAACTACTGGAATTCCAAAAGTTTCTGCTATGCGCATGGTAAGATGCTCATTTTCTGGCATACCTGCAAAGCGATCAGAAGGTGGCTTAAAAATATAGTTTCCGCCTAATGCTCCTACAATGGTAAGTCTAGTATTTCCTTGATTAGCAGATTCTTTCATCAGCGACATAGATAACTTGGGCTGCACCCCCGGAACCGCTACACTTCGTTCAACCACGTTCTTGGCCAGCTCATCCATTTGATCTAAAGAATACTCTATTTGAGGAGGAGTTGGGGTTCCAAAAAACTCTAAAGAACACTTTTCATGAAAGTCTTTTTCACTTTCAATGGAACCATAGCAGTACAAACATTTATTCTCCATCTTCACCCTGTATTGGTTCAACGCTAACTGCACCAATGCAATTCTGACAGCAAGCTAGGAGTAAACCCATGCGATCATTCGTATTGATTTTCCAGCTTTTTGAGGCGATATCCAGTAGCCATCCTTCCGGAATCAATCCTTCAAAAAAAGGGAACAGTCGTTTGTCGGTATAGGGTTCTGATGAAACAGGCATCGTAAAAGTGATGAAGTCATTAGGATGTTCATCAACGTATTCTGCATCGTACTGAAACACATATTCTCCTTCATTAGTTTCCGTGAGGATACCAGCTAAAGTGCCCTTGTATATAATTTTTCCTTGTCTCATTCAAGAAGATCTTTACTGTTTACAGGGGCCAGTTCATGGCCAAACATTCTGAGCACCAGGTTCACCTTATCCATGTTGAGATTGGTTTTTCCCTGCTCTATTTTACGCACAACAGTGAGTGCCACTCCAGCCCGTTCAGCAAATTCTTCCTGGGTGAGATTGACTTCCTTTCTACGTTGTTTTACAAATTCAGCTAACCCATTCATTATATGTATATAGATATAATTATCTTCAAATGTAATAAATTATATGTAAAAAAATATAATACACTTAAATAGCCTTATATTATATGCTTTAAAATATAATAAAAGACGCAATTCGAACGAAATATCTAGATACCTTTCAATAAACTCAAAAACTCCTCTGCATAGTGGTCCTTATTGTGGTGCTCGCCGATGTACATTAGAAAGTTCCCTTCCTTGGTATGGCCTGTCATTTTCATGATCAGCGGAGTAGGCACTTTGCCATACACATTTGTGGCGAACGATCGCCTTAAATCATGTGCGGTAATCAAACTGTATTTTGGGTATTCGCCCAATTCCTTTCTGCGTGTCAAAGGGTTCACCTTACGACCTTTGACCACCTCTACTATTCCAGCCAACCGCGCCACTGCCTTCATTTCCCGATTAAACGTAATAGCATTAATACGTCGCGGAAAGTTTTCTATTAAAATCGCACTCACCACGGCATCATTAACCCCTATGGTCACGTGCCTTTTTGTTTTTTGCTGATTAAAATCTATCAGAAGGCCGTTTTTTCCTTGCGTTATCTGCTCCTGACCTAAGGACAGTAAGTCGCCTATACGTTGTCCGGTGAATAAACCGATAAGCATCCAGGCACAAACACTTCTATGAAGATCATCTAATTGCTTATATATGCGCTTCAAAGCCACAATCTCATCATCAGAAATGATCTGCATGTACCGTTCGTGTTT
>Ga0233438_10001808_pt1 | contig 22452 bp, 19 predicted proteins | sample SI_123_September_FD_182720 | JGI IMG/M metagenome (GOLD analysis project Ga0233438, IMG submission 182720) | Seawater microbial communities from Saanich Inlet, British Columbia, Canada - SI_123_September2016_10_MG | ecosystem: Environmental > Aquatic > Marine > Inlet | place: Canada: British...
GGTAATGTATGAGCGAATAGGTTATAAGTACCACCATAAAGCTGGCTAGTAGAAATAATATTATCGCCTACTTGTGTTAGAGCTTGGATAGCATAAGTAATGGCTGCCATACCTGAAGAGACACATAATGCAGCAATACCACCTTCTACCGCTGCCATTCTTTCTTCAAGGACGTTAGTCGTCGGGTTCATGATCCGAGTATAAATATTACCTGGGACTTTTAAGTCAAATAAATCAGCGCCATGCTGCGTATCATCAAAGGTATATGAGGTAGTTTGGTAAATAGGGACCGCAGCGGCTTTAGTAGTTTCATCTGACTTGTAGGCGTGGTGTAGGACTTGTGATTCTAATTTCATTATATTTCCATGGTAATTAATATAAATTTTCTTAACCATAGAGTAAACGAAGCAATGAATCAATAACTAGATAATCTTACTTATTCCGCTTATTTTCAGCCTTCATCCGTGCGCTTTGTTCTTGGCGTTTTTGTTCCCGTTTTTCCTTACGTTCTTTCTTGTCCGGCGTCATTGAGCCGGTTTTAAACTGTGCTTTGCGCTGCGCTTTTTTCGCCGCTTTCTTTGCTTCTTCTTCCGCCATAAGTTGTTTTTCTGCGACTAACATCTCGGGTGTTTCTAATGTGATTTGTCCAATTTTTCCAGACATCAGCTCATTAAGTAATACTTCACAAATTTTATGTAAATTGACTCGCCCGCCACTCATGACAGCGCCACGCTTTTTGGCAGCCATTTCTAAAAACTCAATTTCCGTATCGGGGATCTCATCGAGTTTAAAACGGGCTTTGAGTAGTTCTGGGTAGGCTTTAATTAAATAGTCGGCTGCAAAAAATCCTACATCGTCATATTCCATAGCGGTATCTTTTACTGCGCCAGAAGCGGCTAGGCGATAGCCCGTATTAGGATTGGCTAGTTTAGGCCACAATACTCCGGGCGTGTCATATAAGACGATACCTGAGCCTAAATTAATGCGCTGTAGATTGCGCGTGACAGCCGGTTCATTACCTGTTTTAGCGATGGTGCGTTCAGCCAGAATATTAATTAATGTAGATTTACCGACATTGGGAATACCGATGATCATAGCATTGATATTTTTGACAGAGGCATTCTTTTGAGCACATACACTTCTGATTTTATCGATAATTTGTTTACTTTTACCGACATTATCCGTGGTGGTCGTCATGGTTTGAATACCACGTTCATTTTCTAAACTCGCTTGCCATTGAGCCGTAATAATCGGATCGGCAAGGTCTGATTTATTAAGGATCTTTAGACAAGGGGTATCACCTCGGATCTTTGCTATCTCAGGATTTTCACTCGAGTAAGGAATACGCGCATCGAGTACCTCAATAAGAATATCCACACTTGGCAATGTTTCTTTGACCTCTTTGAGGGTTTTATGCATGTGTCCTGGGAACCAATGTACAGCCACTGTCATATCCTGATAAGTATTGATGACGTGAATTGTACTGTATTTGAGAGTGTTAGGGAATGTGAATTGCATTTGTTCGCTTGAGCGAAAAAACAAATGACGTCACTAAAATGTATGCGCTTACATTTTGATAACAATTGCTTTAATATAGCTGGAAAGTTAAGTGGGTTTTAGAGAATTTATTATGAAAATCAGTTATATACATACAGATGCTTATCAGGTAACGTGCGAGCAATGGGTTCGCCAACTCAAAGATATATCTAAAATCTTGGTGGGTAGTCTAATCGTGCTGGGATTAACAGCATGTGGTGGCGGAAGTGGTGCTTCAGGTCCAGTTTCACCGACACCGACCACACCTATTGTCACCCCCAGTGCACCAGCAATGAATGATTTTATGTTTATGGCGAGTCAAAACACACAGCTTGATGAAACCTTACGTGCTGTCATTACTGGGGATAAGGTATTTTTGCGTACGCCCGAAGTCATGGATATCGGCAATCTGACTGCAACGTTTGTGATTGAAGGGGAAACTGTAACGATTAATGGTAACGAACAAGTATCTGGCGTGACGACAAACGATTTTTCTCAACCGGTGACGTACACGATTACTAATTCTGCAGGTACGAGTAAGCAGTACACAGTAGAAGTCATGCAATTTACCGGTCTGCCCGTCATTAACCTAACGACCGACAATGGAAATGCGATTACGAATCGAGATGATTACACTACTGGTACGGTGTCAGTGTTTGGTAATGGTGTCGTCAGTGATTTAGATAAAATGACAATGGAAATTCGTGGTCGAGGGAATTCGACATGGGGCATGCCTAAGAAGCCGTATCAAATGAAGTTATCTTCTAAACGTGAATTCTTAGACATGGAGAATGACAAAAAATGGTTATTCTTGGCAGAGTACGCCGATAAAACCATGTTACGAAATCAGATTGCCTACGAAATGGGATATTTAAGTGATTTGGCATGGACGACAGATTCTGAATTTGCCGAGGTCTTCCTTAATGAAGAATACCAAGGCACTTATCATATCACGCAAAAAGTGGAAGAGGGCAGTGACCGTGTTGATTTGGGCGATAACGGGTTCTTATTAGAAATTGATCAGTTCGATCGCCTTGATCCTGATGATGTATATTTTGAGACAGGTACATTTTTGATTAATATCAAAGAGCCGAGCTTAGAAGAGAATGACAGTCAGTATCAATTCATCACGCGATTATTATTCGAATTTGAACAAGCACTTTATTCGAGTTCGTTTGCTGATCCTAATAATGGTTATGCCCAATTTATTGATATAGACAGCTTTATAGATTGGTACTTGATCAGTGAAATTACGAAAAATGTTGATTCTCGCTTTTTCTCGAGTATTTACTTCCATGTCATTCCGGGTGAAAAAATAAAGATGGGTCCGTTATGGGATTTTGATTTAGCGTTCGGTAATGTGGATTATGCGGATCCTGAATTTCCAGAAGGATTCTGGATCAAGGATAACCCTTGGTATGCTCGTCTATTCCAAGACCCAAATTTTGTGAATCTAGTGCAGGCACGTTTTGAATACTACAATAATAATAGAAACTACTTACTCAACAAAATAGATGAGTACGCAGAAAAATTACGTTACGCCCAAGCTGAAAATGACGCTATATGGCAAACGATTGGCGTCTATGTATGGCCAAACCCTGTTGTATTAGATACGTATGAGGAAGAAGTAGCACGCCTTAAATCCTGGTTTAATACTCGCATGGATTGGCTCGATATTGCTTTGGGAGATTTATAGGATTACACCACGCCTAATAATTTAGCACCAAATACAAATACGATAAAACACACCAATGGATGAGTGAAGAGCAGTACACCTTTGTACTGCTCTTTTTGGTTGTAGTACTCGTGAAATGATAAAAGTCCGAAACGCATAATAGTGGGTAAAAATGCCATCACAGTAGCAACAAAAATAATATATTGGGCATCAAATACAAATACCAGTAATCCGGCACAGCACATGATGATAAGACTGATGATGGCCATATTCATAGTGATTTTCTCTTGTGAATAGTGATTGTTTAGCATGTATACGTCGTTCGGCGTAATTTTGTTCTACTTATTTTCAGACATAAAAAAAGACACCCTAGGATGTCTTTAATTATCGATTTGGTGGAGCTGGCGGGAGTTGAACCCGCGTCCAGAAAGCGTCAACCGTCGGTACTACATGCTTAGTCTGTCATTTATTTAACCTTAGAAGCTCCGGCAGACAGGATCTTTTCAGGCTGGCCTAATACTATTTCGCGGTTCAACCTTAGACAAGTTTCCCTCGCTATTCTACTGGGATGACCTCCCGAACCTCAGCTAGCAGAAAAAACTTGAGTGGGAGGGCCTATACAGGTTATTAAGCTGCTAGTGCGTAGTTTTCGTCGTTTGCGACTATTTTTTTGCGGTTTTTTAAAGAGGCCAACCGCACCTCTGCATGCACCTAAAGCATCATTGAATCCTGTCGAATCCTAATCAGCCCCAAATGTTACATATATGATAGCATTGATTGAGTGTTTGCATAGTTATTTCGTCTAAAATAATAGAATAAAAAAGGTAATTATTGGCCAAAACTGTGTAATTGTTTATTTCTAATTTTAATAATTACGTCATATAGTTTTTCTGCAGTATAAGGTTTTGATAGTACGTAATTAAATCCTGCATCATAATAACTACGAACTTCATCAGGCATAGTATTACCGGTTATTGCTATGACAGGAGTGGTATCGTCTGTTTCACGAATTTTATTAATTAATCCTAAACCATCTAGTTTTGGCATAGCAATATCAGATAACACAATATCAAAATGATGGAAATCGAGTAATTCAAGTGCTTCTTCACCATTCTCAGCTTCTTTGATATTTACCGCACAGGCTATAAGTTGTTCTTTTAGGATGGTTCGGTTGATAAAGTTATCTTCAACAATTAATACTGAAACGCCGGCTAAATTAGGTAAGTCAGATGCATCATTATCGCTTTGTGCATCATTTTTAGGCTTTCTTACACGCTTATATGGCATAGTTACCTGAAAACCACTACCACTATTTTGGATACTCTTTAAGTCAATAGTGCCTTTTAATTCATTCAATATTTGTTGCACAATACTCAACCCAATACCGGTTCCTTGGTACTTTTTAGTCGAACTTTGTTCAATTTGAAAATATTGCTCGAAGATTTGGTCAGTATATTCATCTGGTATTCCGATACCAGTATCCTCAACCTTTAATATGATATTTTTGTGGTCAATATCAGTTTCGATGTATACCTTTATGCTGCCTTCTGTTGTGAACTTAACGGCATTACTTACGATATTCGATAATATAATTTTAAATGACTTTTGAGCTACAAACACCTGTTCGGGTAAGTTGTCATGAAAGTGTACATCAAACCTTAATCCTTTCTGATTTGCCTGTTCTTCATAAATGAAGAGAGTTTTAGATGTAATATCACGAATATTAACAGGGATGGGCGTATCGATAAAATTATTAGAACGGAGTTGTTTAATGTTTAAGACGCCATCAATAGTGTCATTGAGATGTTCTGTTGTGCGGATAACATTTCGTAACAAAAACTGATATTTTGAAGCAGATATTTCGTGATGGCTAAGTACATCTAATACACCTTTAATACCTTGTAGAGGATTGCGTATTTCGTGATTTAGATGAGTAATAAATTGTTCCTGTTTATGATTTATTTCAACGATTTCTTTCGATGTTTGAGAGTAATCTTTAGCGATAAGTTGCAACGCGATGAGTGAAGCTATCAAGACAATCGATTCCCTTACCGGCAGTCCCATTAAAACGATATCATAATAGTTTTGCACATTTTCAGTAAAACCTGTGACATATTGTAAGATAAGTAAGGCGAACATGATGACAGTTGCTTTGAATATTAACCGATAATGATGAACACCCATCAGCCATAAAGATATGATACTAAATGCCAATATATAAAGTGCTGTATTTGAGTTCGTTAGTCCACCACTCGTTAATATATTGCCAAGAGAGTAAGAGAAAAAACCGATAAGTAGTAGATAGCTTTTAAGTGATGCGTTGTGATAATAATAAAGCGCTGCGCCTAAGCAACCGATAGTAAAAACCCCACTAACAATACGAAAAGTCATATCATATTGTACGTCAAATACAAAAAATAAAGCCCGGATAATTAGCATTATTATTACGTAAACACGTTTTATCGATAGAACGGGGGGATGATACATTTTTCAGCCTTTGATTGGGTTAGCTCGTGACCAATTGTCGTTTTCGAATCTTAACAATAACATCGTACAGCTTTTCTGTGTCATAGGGTTTTGACAGTACATAATTAAACCCTGCTTTATAATAAGAATCCTTCTCATTATGCAGGGTATTACCAGAGATAGCTACAATGATTAATTGTGGGTCGAACTGACGCACGGCTTTAACCATACTAACACCATCTAATATTGGCATAGCGATATCAGATAACACAATATCAAAATGATGAACCTTGATAAGATCTATCGCTTCTGCACCGTTTTCGGCTTCTGTAACACACGCACCACACACAGCAAGCTGTTCTTTTAAAATAGCGCGATTAATGATGTTGTCTTCTATAATCAATATTGATGTTCCTGTTAGATTAGGGGCCGTGTGGTGTTGTTTTAAAGGGGTACTTGCTAAGCTACGTTTAGGTTGGGCGACTACCTTACAAGGGAAGGTAACCGTGAAGACAGAGCCCTTATTCAGGCTAGAGTCAACGGTTATAGTGCCCTCTAAGCGGCTAATTAAGGGTTTGATCATACTTAAACCTAAACCGGTCCCTTGATAATCTTTGGTTAACCTTTGATCGACTTGGTAATATTCTTCAAATATTTTGTCAAGCATTTCCTTTGGAATACCTATCCCGGTGTCTTGTATACTTAATGTAAGCATACCCCGAGTGAATGATATACCAATGTTGATTGCTCCTTGATAAGTATACTTAACAGCATTGCTAGTTAAGTTTGAAAGCACAATTTTGAGTGATTTTTTTGGAATAAATAATTGCTCAGGTAAGTCATCATCATAATCCACGTTAAACTTGAGCCCTTTTTGCTGAGCTTGTTCTTTGTAAATAAAAATAGTCCCATCCACGATATCGCGAATATTACTTGGAACTGGACTATCACTGAACAAACCAGAGCGAAGTTGTTTGAGGCTAAGTACGTCGTTTACCATGTCATTAAGGTTATCGGTGGTGCGAATAGCGTTATCGATTAAGTAATTAAAACGTTCAGCGGGGATCTGATGATTTTTAAGAATATCAAGCACGCCTTTTATGCCTTGGAGTGGGTTACGCATTTCGTGATTTAAATGGGAGATAAACTGTTCTTGTTTAGTATTGATGTCTAGAAGTTTACTATTCTTATTTTGGTAATCATCGACTAGAATGAATAAGCCGATCAATATTGCAATTCCCCCTATTGTTTCCTTTAAGGGCAACCCTAAGAAGGATTTGTTATCTTGAATATCCATTATTTGAGCATAACCACTATAATAATGGATTATCGAAATAATGATTAAAATGCCTGTACTAAGGAGAACTGAACGGGCATGTTCGATACCTACTGCCCATAAAGTATACACGGCAAATCCAATGATATAAATGAACCCGCCGTCAGCACCCAGACCACCATTACTCATTATGGGTGAAAGTACCAAGGATAAAAAACCAATATTAGTGAAAGCAATCCTAAGAGTTTCATCTTTATAAAAAAAGTAATATGCGCACAATAGGGTAATAACGGTTATAGAACCTAAAATAAATAGAAATTGTGTTCCATCTATATAATCTAGTACTAAAAAAGAGGCTCTGATCAAAAGAGGGATCAAAAGATGTAATCGATGAGCGAAAAGTTGTTGGTAAAACTGCATAAATAAATCCTTTTATTAATCTAATTGTCTTTCAGCTAAGAGTATTATTTCACTTTCATCATCCTTTCTTTTTGTCGGGCCCAGTCTCGGTCCTTGATAGTGTCTCTTTTATCGTGTGCTTGTTTACCTTTAGCGAGACAAATTTCTAACTTAACCCAGCACGCTTTCCAATACATAGCTGTGGCGACTATGGTCAAACCCTGTCGGTCTAATCCGCCCATTAGTTGCTCTATTTCACGACGTTTAAGCAATAATTTACGGGTACGGTCAGGGTCACAAATTACATGAGTGGACGCTTGAGATAATGGTTGGATGGTGATATTTGTGACGAAGGCTTCACCATTTTTAACAAACACATAGCTGTCAGATAAGTTTACTTTACCTGCCCGAATACTTTTAACTTCCCACCCCTGCAGTTCCATACCAGCTTCGAACTTGTCGGTTAAATGGAATTCATGTTTCGCTTTTTTATTAAGTGCGATAGTACCGGTAAGGTTTTTTGATTTCTTTTTGCTCATGTGCTTATTCTAACGTTCCGTTACATATATTGTACCTGTGATCCATGCTAGTGCAATCTTAATATCGGCTATTTGGCTTAACAATTAAGCTTTTCGTGATAAACTTATTGAATTAAATGTCTAAATACTGATACCGAAATTTATGGCTAAAGTGAATAAAAGTGCGTTAGTGCCCTACAGTGCACAAACCATGTATGATTTAGTAAATGATGTGGCTGCTTATCCTGAATTTATTCCTGGATGCATAGCGACTCATATTGATAGTGTTGATGATACACATATGCGTGCAACGCTTGATATAGCCAAAGCTGGAATAAAACACTCTTTCGCGACACATAACACGCTCGATGCGCCACATTCTATTGCCATGGAACTTGCCGAAGGGCCATTTGAATCTTTATCAGGCGGGTGGGTGTTCACTGAATTAGATGAACATGCATGTAAAATAGAATTAAGTCTGAATTTTGAATTTACCAGTAAATTGGTTGAACTAGCATTTGGTAAAATCTTTCATAGTCTTGCTAATTCCATGGTGGATGCATTTATTAGACGAGCTAAACATAATGCGGTTTTATCTTCATGAGTCATATTCAGATAGAAGTAGTGTACGGTACGCCAGAGCAGCAATTGATTCTAGTCATTGATGTACCGGCAGAAACATGTGTTGAAGATGCCATCAAGGCTTCTGATATTATTCAGCATTTTCCCGAGATTGATTTATCAATCAATAAAGTTGGGGTGTGGAATCGTACATGTAAACTCACAGACACATTAAAAAATGGCGACCGAATTGAAGTTTACCGTCCCTTAATTGCCGATCCTAAAGAAGTACGACGACAACGCGCTGAGCGTGCGAAAGAAGAAGGTCGCGCAGATAAAGTGACAGGGGGGCGAGCGCGCCGTGCTAATCGCGAAAGTGCAGAAAACACTTAAGCACACTGGGCTGATAAGCTTGTATCAGCAAAACAACAGATAAATAACTATTGTTTATATTGTTTATATTGTTTATATTGTTTATATTGTTTATCAGTGAATTAGCTTCAATATTTACGGCGTTGTAAGCCCGTGTTAGCGATAATTTTGGCTGAAATTTCTTCGATAGAAAATTTAGTTGAATTTAAAAACGGGATCCGTTCTTTTCGATACAAACCTTCGACTTCTCTTAATTCCATCCGACATTGTTGCATCGATGCATATTTAGAATTGGCGCGGCGCTCTGATCTAATTTGATGCAGTCGGGCAGGATCGATTGTTAATCCAAAAAGTTTATCTTTATATCGCTTTAATGCTGGGTTTAGTTTAATCACATCGCCTAAATCTTCTTCAGTAAATGGATAATTTGCTGCCTTAATCCCATATTGCAAAGCTAAATATAGACTGGTAGGCGTTTTACCTGAGCGTGATACACCCACCAAAATTATATCCGCTTCACCATAGTTTTTTAGATTCGTTCCATCATCGTTTGCCAGTGCATAGTTGACAGCTTCAATACGAATGTCGTATGTGGTTTCGTGAATACTGTGGGTACGATGCTTCTTAGGTTTTGAGGGTACACCGAGAATTTTTTCGATAGGCGCGACGAACTGATCTAAAAAGTTGTAATTAATACCGACCGATTGAGAAATAATATGCATGACTTCGGTATTAACAATTGTATAGAAAACCAACGGGCGAGTTTGAGAATCTTGAAAACTTTCAGATATTTTTGTTAAAACATCGTATGCCTGTTGCTCGGTTTCAACAAATGGGATCGTGATATGTTTGAACTCAATTGGAAACAAAGACAGTAAAGCATGGCCAAAAACTTCGGCAGTGATCGCGGTTCCATCTGAAATATAGTATGCGGTGCGCATAACAACTCCTTAACAATGGTGTAATTTAATTACAGCTTGAATTTAAATTTTACAAGCGTAAGTACATCATTCTAAAATGATTTTTTCATTTGGTTATTTTTTATACATCTTGTATTAACACTATAACCTAAATAAATAAGTTAGACACAATACGGCTGGAGGCTTTAAAGTGCAAGAATACGTTTTATGGTATCAACAACTTGGTATGAACGATGTTGGCAGAGTGGGAGGCAAAAACGCTTCTTTAGGTGAAATGATTTCAAACTTAGCTAACGCTGGTGTGCAAGTACCAGGGGGTTTTGCTACAACTGCAGATGCATTTAATGAGTTTTTAGAGCGTAGTGGTGTCGAAGCTAAAATTTATGACATGCTAGATAAATTAGATGTTGATGATGTGAATGAACTTGCCAAAGCGGGTGAACAAATCCGTAATTGGATCATTGATACTCCCTTCCAACCTGAACTTGAAGCGGCTATTAAAACCTCTTTTCAAGAGTTACAAGGTGACGCAGGTGATGAAGCTTCATTTGCCGTACGTTCATCGGCCACTGCAGAAGATATGCCTGATGCATCGTTTGCCGGTCAACAAGAAACCTTCCTAAATGTGAAAGGGTATGAATCTGTGTTGGTTGCCATCAAGCATGTATTCGCCTCACTATTTAATGACCGTGCTATTTCATATCGTGTTCACCAAGGCTATGACCATAAAGGTGTTGCTTTATCTGCCGGTATTCAGCGCATGGTTCGTTCTGACTTATCCTCTTCAGGAGTGATGTTTACCATTGATACTGAATCAGGTTTTGAAGATGTGGTATTTATTACTTCATCATTTGGCTTAGGTGAGATGGTCGTGCAAGGCGCGGTGAATCCTGATGAATTTTATGTTCACAAGCCAACCCTAAAAGCGGGTAATCCAGCAGTAGTGCGTCGAAATCTAGGCAGTAAATTAGTCCAAATGATTTACTCAGATAATCAAGAACATGGTAAACAAGTTGATATTGTTGATATTGAACCTGCTCAAAGTATGCAATTTTCTATCACCGATAGTGAAGTGGAAGAACTCGCTAAACAAGCCATCATTATTGAACAACATTATGGTCGTGCGATGGATATCGAGTGGGCTAAAGACGGTGTTGATGGCAAACTGTACATCGTTCAAGCGCGTCCAGAAACCGTACGTAGCCGTGAAGACATGCAAGTTATTGAACGTTACCAATTAAATGGTGAAGCGCCAACAATTGCAACAGGTCGTGCTATTGGTCATAAAATTGGTTCGGGTAAAGCGAAAGTGCTTGCGTCAATTGATGAAATGGACAAAGTAGAAGCCGGGGATGTATTAGTCACCGATATGACCGACCCCGATTGGGAACCGATCATGAAACGTGCCTCGGCTATTGTGACTAATCGTGGTGGACGCACCTGTCACGCCGCTATTATTGCTCGAGAGTTAGGTATTCCTGCCGTAGTGGGTTGTGGTAATGCAACGGATCTAATTAAAACGGGTGACCAAGTTACCGTTTCTTGTGCAGAAGGTGACACTGGTTTTATCTATGGTGATGAACTCGCGTTTGATGTCGTCACTTCGCGCATTGATTCAATGCCAGATGTCCCATTAAAAATTATGATGAATGTAGGTAACCCTGATCGAGCATTTGATTTTGCTCGTTTGCCTCATGCAGGTGTGGGTTTAGCGCGTTTAGAGTTTATTATTAATCGTATGATTGGTGTTCACCCTAAAGCGTTATTAAATTTTGATGCACAGCCTGATGATGTGAAATCTGAAATCACTGAGATGATGGCCGGTTATGCCTCTCCTAAAGAGTTTTACATTCAAAAATTGGTTGAAGGAATATCCACCATTGGCAGTGCCTTCTCGCCTGAAAAAGTCATTGTGCGTATGTCTGATTTTAAATCTAACGAGTATTTCAATCTCGTCGGTGGCCATCAATATGAACCAGATGAAGAAAACCCAATGTTAGGTTTCCGTGGCGCTTCACGTTATATCTCTGAAGATTTCCGCGATTGTTTTGCTCTTGAATGTGAAGCAATTAAGCGCGTACGTAACGACATGAAACTCACAAATGTAGAAATCATGATCCCATTTGTACGGACTTTAGAAGAGGGACGTCAAGTCATTGAATTATTGGCTGAAGAAGGCTTAGTCAAAGGTGAAAACGGTCTACGTATTATTATGATGTGTGAATTACCGTCGAATGCGTTACTTGCCGATGAATTCTTAGATATCTTTGATGGTTTTTCGATTGGATCAAACGATTTAACTCAGTTAACACTAGGATTGGATCGTGATTCAGGTTTGATTGCACATTTATTTGATGAACGTAATGAAGCAGTTAAGAAGCTCTTAGCTATGGCGATTAAAGCGGCAAAAGCGCGCGGTAAATACGTAGGTATTTGTGGGCAAGGGCCATCTGATCATGAAGATCTTGCGGCGTGGTTAGTAGAACAAGGCATCGACAGTGTTTCGCTCAACCCAGATACGGTTGTTGAAACTTGGTTATACTTAGCCGAACAGCATGGTTAATCACCTCAACTAAACTGAGCTTGATCTAAAATGACGAGCCGCTAGCCATTGTTTACATGGCAAGCGGCTTTTTTATGTTTATATTTTTTGATTTCATAGAGCTTAAGTGCAATTTTGCGTATAATGTCAGTCATCTTGATTATACTAACTTGACGCCATGTTACCTGTACTTGATAGCAACAACGCCCTTGAACAACAATATCTTGATTACCTAGATGCACTTAATCGCGCCGGTTTTGATGGAGATATTGAAACTCAGTATTCTAGCCGTTTAGCGATGGCTACGGACAACTCCATTTATCAAAAACTACCACAAGCGATTGTCTACCCAAAACACATTGATGATTTGGTGTGTATTGGTCGAACAGTCCAAGCATTTGATGAAGTTGTATTTTCGGCGCGTGGTGGCGGCACAGGGACTAATGGTCAATCATTAACTCATGGGATCGTGGTAGATTTATCACGTCATATGAATCAAATACTAGAAATTAATGCAGATGAACAATGGGTGAAAGTCCAAGCAGGGGTCGTAAAAGACGCCTTGAATGATGCGTTAAAACCTTTTGGTTATTTCTTTGCGCCAGATTTATCAACCTCTAATCGTGCCACCATTGGTGGGATGATTAATACCGATGCTTCAGGGCAGGGCTCATTAGTCTATGGAAAGACCTCTGATCATGTCTTGGGGTTAACGTCGGTTCTGGTTAATGGTGATGTATTACACACCGCTCCTACGGCTATTGAGACCTGTTTAACCCATGAGCAATCCAGCTATCAAGCAATTGCTAAACAAATCCAAGCGTCATGTGTCGAACAGCGCGATGCCATTTTAGCTAAGTTCCCACGGTTGAATCGGTTCTTAACCGGTTATGATCTAGAACATGTTTATGCGCCAGAGACAGACACCTTTGATATCAGTCGCTTGATTACCGGCTCAGAAGGTTCACTTGCTTTTGTCGCAGAGGCGAAACTGAATATTACGCCAATCGCAAACCATAAAGCATTGGTGAATATTAAATATAACTCTTTTGAAGCGGCATTACGCCATGCACCTAAGATGGTGGCAGCAAAAGCGACGTCGGTCGAAACTGTCGATTCGAAAGTATTGAATCTAGCACGCGCAGATATCATTTGGCACTCCGTTTCTGATCTAATTACCGATGTACCAGACCATGATTTATTGGGTTTAAATATGGTCGAGTATAATAGTAACGACGAAGCGGAAATAACGGCACGTATCGATCGATTAAGTGCGGAGTTGGATGAAGATATTAAAACGCAAAAAGGTGGTGTTATTGGTTATCAGGTAACATATGACGTACCTGATATTCAAAAAATTTATGCCATGCGTAAAAAGTCGGTAGGCCTATTAGGGAAAGCCGATGGTGCGAAAAAACCGATTGCATTTGCGGAAGATACTGCAGTCCCCCCGGAGAATCTTGCAGACTTTATTATGGAGTTTCGGTCATTACTAGACGCTCACGAATTGGATTATGGGATGTTTGGTCATGTCGATGCTGGTGTCCTGCATGTTCGTCCTGCTCTGGATATGAATGATCCACAACAAGAAGTCTTACTCAAACAGATTTCCGACCAAGTCGTCGCGTTAGTCGCTAAATATGGCGGATTGATGTGGGGAGAGCATGGTAAAGGCTATCGCAGTGAATATACACCGGCATTCTTTGGAGAGTCACTGTATAGCGAGCTGCGTAAAATTAAAGCAGTCTTTGACCCACATAATAAAATGAATCCAGGTAAGATTTGTACTCCCATTGATTCTGATGCGCAGTTAGTTCAGGTGACTGATACTAAACGCGGTACTTATGATAGAACGATTCCAGTTGTCTTTAAGGAAGAATTTGCGCCAGCCATGAGTTGTAATGGTAATGGGTTATGTTTTAACTATGATACGACTTCACCGATGTGTCCATCGAGTAAAATTACTTCAGATAGACGTCATTCACCTAAAGGTCGAGCAGGCATGATCCGTGAATGGTTACGCTTACTAGGTCAACAAGATGTCAATGTCGATAGTCTCAACGCACAGCAGTTTAAAAGTAGCTGGTTAAGTCGCATGATCAATACGAATTCGGGTAATTCTAACCAAGATTTCTCGCATGAAGTATTTGAAGTTATGGATGAATGCTTAGCCTGTAAGTCATGCTCAGCTCAATGTCCAGTAGGGGTTGACGTGCCTGATTTCAGAGCAAAATTCTTATCCATCTACTATCAGCGTTATTCGCGTCCCGTGAAAGACTTTTTAGTTGCCAATATTGAGCGGATGGCACCGTTATTAGCAAAAATACCAAGAACCGTTAATTTCTTTACTAATTTATCATTCAGTCAATGGTTACTTAAAGAAGCTGTTGGTTATGTCGATACGCCAACGTTATCGGTGCCGACGTTGTCTGATAAAGTGAAACCTTATACATCATTTTCTATGCAGGGATTAGCCTCCTTGACTCCAGAACAAAAAGAAAAAACAGTGTTGGTGGTCCAAGATCCCTTTACTAGTTTTTATGATGCAAGTGTTGTCGCAGACTTTATGGCACTCGCGACGAAATGTGGATTTAATCCTATCCTGTTACCGTTTAATCCAAATGGTAAGCCCCAACATGTGAAAGGGTTTTTAGATAAATTTGCCCGTACAGCTCAATCCACTGCAGATTTTCTCAATGATATCGCTCAGTTTGATATCCCGATGGTGGGTGTTGATGCCTCTTTGTTGCTGGTCTATCGTGATGAGTACACTAAAACACTTGCAGAAAAACGAGGTGAATTCAGTGTGCTCGCTGTGCATGAATGGCTCAGTCAGTATGCTAGTGATGGGGTAACACAGTTATCGGTATCTCATCAACCAACACACACATTAGGACTGTTTACTCATTGCACAGAGAAAACGGCATTGCCATTAAGTGAGAAGCAGTGGCAAGTCATTTTTGGAAAACTCAATGTGCCGTTAGATATTGTCTCTGTTGGATGTTGTGGTATGGCGGGCACTTACGGACATGAATCTTCACATTTGGCGAATAGCCAAGGGATCTATGCATTGAGTTGGGAAAGTGCAGTGGCTAAATACCCAGAAGATGCACGCTTAGTGACGGGGTATTCTTGTCGCAGCCAAGTTGCTCGTTTATCTGGAGACAAGCCAGTACACCCATTACAAATGTTAAACCGCATTGTATCTTGATTGAGCATTGTGGTTAGCATCAACAATAATAAAATTTAGAGGACGCACATGAGCGAAACATCTAATGAATCGACACCAATGACACAAGCTGAACATGACACTTGGGTACGTGAACAATTTCAACGTGCTAACGCTCACTTAGCACAGAACGGTGTGTTGTTCGAATCAGTGGTGGTAGAAGCTAGCCGTTATTTAGCGCCATATGTAGCGGTTTGGAAAATTAAATCTCAACAAGGTAAATTCTTTTGGGTCCTTAGTGGCGATTTACCTGCAGACTACGTGCCTTTTGATGTTGCACCTGATGTAAGAGGTGCATTACGTCATTTCTCACTCTCATGGCAGCTCAAAGCTGAAAATATTATGCAGACCCAAACGTTAGATGACACTCAAGAAAATTACGCAAAACTGTTAGCCGATAGAGCGATTAGCTTACATCAGCTTAGTGAACGTGATGATCTTTGGGGCTAGCACAAGGTAAATTCACACTATCCACATCCATCAAGATGATCCATCAAGGTGTGACTAAAGGCTGTTAATGATTAGATTATTCAGCCTTAAGTCATCTCATTAATCCATCTTAATCTTCTTCAACAATTTCTAAATAACCAAGGTTAATTAACTCTCTTATTAATTCAATCCAATCATGTGTCAATTCGGCATTAAATTTAATAAATGTTTGATGGTTGTCTAGTAAACGTGATGTTTCTAAACGAGCTGTTGCACTGGTAGAAAATTTATGACCGTTAATAAAAAATATAAATTCATCATCAACTTGATAGTCTAGATATACCGGTCTTACTCCACAGGCGAGTTGTAAAGTCACGCCTTGATTAATTAATGCTAGAATGTATGAACTCGGCAATGGAGTTTCTAACGGAAACGCATCTAAATATTCATTTTGTTTGGACAAATGCTGAGTGAGTACTTGGTCAATTTGTGTATTGGTGACATATTGTTGTAAAAGTTGTTTGAGCAACATAATGTCTTTTGGACTAATTGCTGAAGGGCGGTCGATATAGGTGCGATTTCTATCGATAAAACGTCGTGTTAGTTTATCTGAATCAAGTAAATCATCGGCAATAGCTTGGAATAGTTCAGTCTGGTCAGGGGCTCTGAATCCCACGGAATAGTTCATACATTCAGTGATTGATTGACCTTTATGAGGAAATCCTGGTGGGATATAAAGTATATCTCCGGGGAGTAACTCGACATCAATGATAGGTTCAAATTCATCTATTTGTTGCAATTTGGGGTGAGGGTAGTATTTCGCATATTTCATACTCTTGTCACCTACTTGCCACCGCCGAGTTCCTTTTCCTTGCACAATAAAAACATCGTATTGGTCAATATGTGCGCCCACACCGGACCCAGGCTGTGAAAAGCTGACTAGTAAATCATCCATGCGCCAATGTGGAATAAAGTTAAATGCATTCATGAGAAGTGAGGCAGATTCTATGTGTGTATCGACGCCTTGCACCAATAATGTCCAAGCGCCTTTACAGACGTCTTCAAACTCAGTAAAAGGTCCTTCAGTCACCTTCCAGTCATCACCCAGTTGACTGATCACTCGACTATCAATATCTTGTTCTTGTGCTAAACCTGCTAAATCATGTTCATCGAGTGGATCTTCGAAGTTTGGTAAGGCGTTATGCAGGACACAAGGCTTACGCTGCCAGTGTTCAGCTAGAAAGTGTTTGATGGAAAAAGCAGATAATGTATACATTGTTGACCTAGATAAGAAAGAAGGGTGACCATTTAAACAGACGAAAGTTAACTAAACATAGTATGGCACAGTTTGAGAATAAAACTGAGAGAATGACATTATACGTTTGGCTAATTGAGTTAGACGTTATGAATAGATATGGGATAAACCACCATTACTCTGATATCGCAGAATAATGGTGGTGAGTCGTTAACTATTTTGACAACTGATCAACAAATGAGATTGCTTGACCAATATAGGTTTGTGGGGATAGTTTTTTCAATTCGGCTTTGACATTATCTGGCATATCTAAACTGTCGATAAATTCAGCCATTACTTGAGCATTGACTTTTTTGCCACGAGTCAATTCTTTTAGCTTTTCATACGGTTTTTCAATACCATATCGGCGCATAACGGTTTGAATCGGCTCAGCAAGTAATTCCCAATTATCATCAAGTTCTGCTAGCAGGCTAGGTTCGTTAACTTGAAGTTTACTAATTCCTTTTAAACTGGCTTGGTAAGCAATTAATGAATAGCCAATACCCACACCTAGATTACGTAATACCGTAGAATCGGTTAAATCTCGTTGCCAGCGAGATACGGGTAATTTCGTTGCTAAGTGGGCAAATAAAGCATTGGCAATGCCTAAATTACCTTCCGAGTTTTCAAAGTCGATTGGGTTAACTTTGTGTGGCATGGTTGAAGAACCTATCTCACCAGCGATAGTTTTTTGTTTGAAGTGTCCTAATGCTATATAACCCCAAACGTCACGGTCAAAGTCAATTAAGATAGTATTAAAGCGAGCGATAGCATCAAATAACTCTGCGATATAATCATGTGGTTCGATTTGCGTGGTATAAGGATTCCAGGTTAAACCAAGACCGGTAACAAATTCTTCTGATAATGTGTGCCAGTCAACTTCAGGATAAGCTGATAAGTGGGCATTATAATTACCAACAGCACCATTGATTTTACCGAGCATATCAATATTTGCGATTTGTGTGCGTTGACGCTCTAAACGCATCATCACGTTCGCCATTTCTTTACCCATAGTCGTTGGTGAAGCAGGCTGACCGTGTGTACGGGCCATCATAGGAATACTACGGTATTCTATAGCTAAACGTTTTAATTCACTGATTAATTGGTCAAGGTATGGCAATAACACTTCATCACGTGCTTCAGAAAGCATCAGTCCATGAGATAAGTTATTAATATCTTCAGAAGTACAAGCAAAGTGGATAAATTCATTAACGGCATGTAATTCTGGGGTATCTGCAACCTGTTCTTTTAAAAAGTACTCAACGGCTTTAACGTCATGATTGGTTGTTTTTTCAATATCTTTAATACGTTGTGCATCGGCTTCACTGAAAGTGTCTGCGATGTTATTTAATACTGCATTGGCCTCAGCTGAAAATGGCGCTACTTCAGTAATACCAGCGGTTTGTGATAATTTTTGTAACCAACGCACTTCGACGATAACACGGTACTTTAATAATCCAAATTCAGAAAAATAAGGACGAAGTTCGGCAGTTTTGCTGGCATAACGACCATCTACAGGCGACAAAGCCGTTAATAACGATAGATCCACAATAGGCTCCTAATAAGCTTAGTGTATTTCTTGGAGCGCTAAATTAGCACTGCGCAAAATACGTTTACGATTAAATAATATATGACGGCGCTTACCGCCCATTTGACGCCACATCACTGCAGCTCGTACACCCGCTAATAATAGCGCACGTACTTTATGTTGGTTACTTTCTTGTTTGAGATGTGCCGGATTACCTGAAATTTGGATTTTGGGCGCTAGAGGGCTCACCACATCTACATAAATACTCGCTAATGATGATAGTATTTGCTGATGTTCAAATTCGACATGACCCAATTGTCGCTGGACATTGGTAATACGCACACCGAGATCGTTCAGCACACTGGGTTTAGCGGCTAGTTTTCGTTCCAAACTAAGCATGCTCGCGATATAACGGGTAATTTCCGCATCTTTCGCTATGGCCTTATTACTGAGTTGCCCGGCAATACCAGTAAAGCCTATCTTTAGGTTACTTAACTGACCAAATACTTGTTGTGGTGTGTCAGGGTCGGTCACACAAATACTGGAAATACTTGCTTCAAATGCAGCTTCATCGCATGTGCCTGTGCGCGATACTTGCTGGACTAAGAGTGCGGCCTGGACCACACCAGCTAATGCGAGTTGTTGTTCGATTAATGGATGTAAATTACTCATGAGCGAATATAACTCTCTATGATCCCGCCACCTAAACAGACTGGGCCTTGATAGAATACTGCAGACTGTCCTGGGGTTACTGCTTTTTGGGGAGTATCAAATATCACTTTCACACTATCGTCATCGATAGGCGTGACGATACAATCAATATCAGCTTGACGATAACGGGTTTTAACGGTCATACGAGTGGGTTCGGTGAGCGCAGTACGTGATACCCAATCAAGCTGTTTGGCGATTAAGCCATTGGAATATAGACGAGGATGATTAGCACCTTGTCCAACAATGAGGCGATTATTGGTCATATCTTTATCGACGACATACCAAGGCTCATCACCATGATCACGGGTGCCACCAATTAACAGCCCTTTGCGTTGACCTAGTGTGTGATACATTAAACCTTGGTGTTCACCAATTTTTTCGCCTTCAAAGGTATAAATATCACCAGGTTGCGCTGGGAGGTATTGACTTAGAAAGTCGGTGAATTTACGTTCACCAATAAAACAAATTCCCGTAGAGTCTTTCTTATCATGAGTGACTAAACCTTGTGCTTCAGCTATTTCTCGGACTGTTGGTTTTTCTAAATGTCCGATGGGAAACAAGGTTTTTGCAATATGTTCATGTGATAAAGTATAGAGGAAATAGCTTTGGTCTTTATTTTGATCAAAACCACGTAACATTTCCCATTTATCACCATTTTTTGCGCGAGAAACATAATGACCTGTAGCGATATAATCAGCACCTAAATCTTCTGCCGCATATTCCAAAAACGCTTTAAATTTAATTTCTTTGTTGCACATGATATCAGGATTGGGAGTCCGGCCTGCTTTATATTCGGCTAAAAAATATTCAAATACATTATCCCAATACTCAGCCGCGAAATTAATGCTATGTAAGGTGATACCTAATTTGTCAGCCACTGCATGCGCATCGGCTAAATCTTCAGCTGCAGCGCAATACTCATCATTATCATCCTCTTCCCAGTTTTTCATGAAAACGCCTTCGACTTGAAAGCCTTGTTGTTTCAACAAATAAGCGGAAACAGAGGAGTCTACACCTCCGGACATACCTACTATTACTTTGGTGTCTGCAGGAATAATATGTTCAGGTATTGGCATGCTCAAAATGATAATATCTCGGTTAACACAAGCGGGATTACAATGTGGGCTATTATAGCAATCCTTGACTAAGCTTTCACCTGCAAACTAAATTATCTGAAATTCACCATTTGCAATATTATCAATTGTCCATTGTCCAACACGATAACGGATCAGTCTCAGGGTCGGATAGTTGACATGTGCAGTCATTCTTCTGACTTGTCGATTGCGTCCCTCGCTAATGGTAATACTGACCCACGAAGTAGGAATTGAGGCTCGCTCTCGAATGGGAGGGGTTCTTGGCCAGATTGCAGGTGCAGCCATTTTCTCTACTTTTGCCGGTGCCGTCATACCATCTTTAAGATTTACCCCATTTGATAATTGCTCGATGGCCTCATCGGTAATATCACCTTCTACTTGAACCCAATAAGTTTTGGTTGTTTTTTGGGTCGGATGAGCGAGCGCATGCTGTAATTTTCCATCATTGGTCAGTACCAGTAATCCTTCACTGTCACGATCAAGTCTGCCTGCGGCATAAATATTAGGGATATCGATGTAATCTTTTAACGTCTGACGTCCTGCTTGATCAGTGAATTGGGTTAACACATTAAATGGTTTATTAAATAATACGACGAGTTTCTTTTCGTTTTTGGTGTGACGAACACGCTTATTTTGTGAATGGTTGCGGTAGAATTTCATAAACCAAAAGTATACATCTTGATAAGGTAGGCATTAAAAGATGGTGAATGTTATCGTATATTAGAGTAGCAATAAAGTCCGTTGGATTGACAGAACATCACTCGATCAACACACACCATCTAAATATTCTCATTTATGAATAAAGGCAATGCCTTAGTTCATACTATCCACATCCTCATTTATTGATATATTTTCAGCATGTAACCCTTTCGGTCCTTGCACCATATCATAATGAACAGATTGGCCAGCCTTCAAGGCACGGTACCCGTCCATCTTAATAGTGGAATAATGAGCAAAAATATCTTCATTACCGTCTTCAGGGACAATAAAGCCAAAACCTTTAGTGTTGTTAAACCATTTTACTTTACCGATAGCCATACTCTTTTCCTTTAAACTTGATCTGTAGTGAAAAATCCCCATTACATAAATATACATACTGTATTTAGAGTAATGATTTTTGGACGATGAGCTAGAAACATCTATACTTAAAAGTAGATATTACGTAGTTGATCTGTCAAGGTTAGTCCATAGAAATAATTGAAAAAAATCAGTTAACGTCTACTATTAGGTTATACAAATAAATAATGAGTAAAGAAAATACCAGTACCATCGATGAGCATAAGATAAATGAATCGGTAGAAAAAAAGGTTCAACCACCCTCGATGTACAAAGTAATATTAAATAATGATGACTACACGCCGATGGAGTTTGTAGTAGAAGTGTTATGTCGTTTTTTCAACATGGACGGGGAGAAAGCTAACCAGGTAATGTTAACCGTGCATTATCAAGGCAAAGCAGTATGTGGCGTATATACCGCAGAGATTGCAGAAACTAAAGTGATGCAAGTAAATCAGTACGCTCAGAAACATCAACACCCATTGCTATGTTCCTATGAACAAGCTTAAAATTTTTGGCCTTTGAGGTTATTTACATGTTGAATAAAGATTTAGAACAAACATTAAACGAAGCTTTTATATTTGCAAGACAGCACAAACACGAGTTTATGACTGTTGAACACTTACTATTAGCGTTATTAGATAATGCTGCTGCATTAGAAGCATTACAAGCATGTAACGCAGATATTGAGCTGATTAGAACCGAGCTCACTAATTTTGTTCAAGACACGACCCCATTAATGGTTGATGATCCTGATAATTCTCAAGAAACCCAGCCGACACTTGGATTTCAACGTGTATTACAGCGCGCAGTATTCCATGTTCAATCGTCAGGTAAAGCCGAAGT
>Ga0233438_10001813_pt1 | contig 22420 bp, 24 predicted proteins | sample SI_123_September_FD_182720 | JGI IMG/M metagenome (GOLD analysis project Ga0233438, IMG submission 182720) | Seawater microbial communities from Saanich Inlet, British Columbia, Canada - SI_123_September2016_10_MG | ecosystem: Environmental > Aquatic > Marine > Inlet | place: Canada: British...
ACACCTGTGGCCTTGATTGCTCCTTCTGTAGGTTGATACTAACTCCTAATTTGGAATAAATTAGGACATAATTAGGGGACTTCGGTCCCCTTTTCTTTTCTTTATTATTGTAAAGTTTTATGTCTACGGTAAACAAAAAATGACAACTTCAACACTAACAACACCAACAAGGGGGTGGTTTGATGTACTCGATGACTGGCTCAAACGCGACCGCTTTGTATTCATTGGTTGGTCTGGTATACTTCTTCTTCCCACTGCCTATCTTGCCATTGGTGGGTGGCTCACTGGTACAGCGTTTGTTACTTCCTGGTATACCCACGGACTCGCTTCCAGTTACCTAGAAGGCGCTAACTTCCTCACTGCTGCTGTCAGTACACCTGCTGACGCTATGGGACACTCACTGCTCTTGCTATGGGGTCCAGAAGCACAAGGTGATTTCGTCCGCTGGTGTCAACTAGGCGGTCTCTGGAACTTCGTAGCACTGCATGGTGCTTTCGCTCTCATTGGATTCATGCTTAGGCAGTTTGAATTGGCACGTCTTATTGGCATCCGTCCTTATAATGCTATTGCATTCTCTGGTCCTATTGCTGTCTTTGTTAGTGTCTTTCTTATCTACCCACTCGGACAGTCCTCATGGTTCTTTGCTCCCTCCTTTGGTGTATCTGCAATCTTCAGGTTCCTGTTGTTCCTGCAAGGGTTCCACAACTGGACATTGAATCCATTCCACATGATGGGTGTAGCAGGTATCTTGGGTGGGGCATTGCTTTCTGCCATCCATGGTGTTACAGTAGAGAACACATTGTATGAAGATGGTGAGCAGGCAAATACTTTCAAGGCGTTTGATTCAACACAAGAGGAGGAAACTTACTCTATGGTTACTGCAAACCGCTTCTGGTCGCAGATCTTCGGTATTGCATTTTCTAACAAGCGGTGGCTTCATTTCTTCATGTTGTTTGTGCCTGTTATGGGTCTATGGACATCCTCTATTGGCATTATTGGCCTTGCTCTCAATCTTCGTGCTTACGATTTCGTAAGTCAAGAGATCAGAGCAGCAGAAGATCCAGAGTTTGAGACGTTCTACACTAAGAATATTCTTTTGAATGAAGGACTTCGTGCATGGTTGGCACCAGTTGATCAACCACATGAATCGTTTGTATTCCCTGAAGAAGTATTGCCACGCGGTAATGCACTGTGATAAAGTCAATACATACAGAAGTTTTACTTTCTAACTATGTCTGAAAATCAAATGCCTCACTCAGAGATTATGATGCGTGTCTGGAAGGAAAGGATCAATGGTTGTATTGGAAGGAATAAAAATCGTGCCCGAGAAAGGTATGAGTGGCACCTTCATCGTGTTATGAATAGATCAGAAGATAAAGGAGACGAAGCATAATGAATCACTACCTTTTGTTTGTTTATGGTGTATGCTTCTCTCTGATTGGAGGAGCTGCGTTTGCAATGATGTGGTCTAATATCATGTCTCTAAACATGACACCGCAACCATCTAAACCCAAACCCAGACATCCTGAAGCACCTGAACCAGGTGAAGAAGTTATGTATGTCGATCTCGGTAGAGAAAGACTAGAAGACCTTTACAAACAAGATAAAGATTGATATACTAGGGGTCTTCGGACCTCTTTTTTTATGATTGCATACGAACTAGATCAGAAATATATCTTCCCCAGACTAATTGCTAGTAGTTTTGATCCTACCTTTGTAGAAGAATGTCAGAAAGAGATTGTAGAGTATGGTAGGAATCAAGTCTACCATGGTAAAAATGAAAACGATAAGATTCTTCCTTCCAATGCATTCGATGGAGGATGGTGTCTAGGAGTAAATTATGTGCCAGCATCATGTGAATCATGTGGTGATGGTCGTGAAGAGATGCCACACCTGGCTAGAGTACAAGAACAAATTATTCGTACTTGCCATGAGGCATATGGAATCTATTTGAACATTGGAATCTCAGTCTATTGTCAGTGGATGAACTGGACAGAACCTCATGGATATGCAATCGGACATGTCCATGGTTCTACATCACAACTGACTGGAGCATTCTTTATTGATATACCAGAGGATTCGGGTAATTTATATTTTGAAGATGTGGACATGGAGATCATGCCTACGTGTGGATTCCAAGCAGAGGATGTTGTTGACAACGAAAAGATGAACGTCAACACTTTCTATGAGCACAAACCTCGCAATGGAGAATGTGTTATTTTTCATCCAATGATCCGTCACAGGGTTGGAACTAACAACTCTAAATTGCCTAGAGTATCATTGGCATTTGACCTTCGTATTGGTATGTGAATACATATAGTATAGACATATGATAACTCAACTCTAGATGACGTTGTACCGTCCAAACGGTGACTTCGGACCAGTCTGCGACCCGTTTGAAGAGCTTACCGACTTCTCATTACCCATACTTGCAGACCCGCTTGTAGATGCTTTTCCTTCTCCTCAAAGGGTACTTGTAGACCTAGAGGGTCAGACAGTAGAAACCGTTCCTGTATGGAATGATCCTGGTGACTATCGTCCTAATGGATTTATGGGTCCTGTCTGCGATCCTACTAGTCCGTATGGACCAGTAGATTCTATTGGAGAGACAGACCCTAGAGTTGTAGATCCTCAGGCACCACCAGAAGGTAGTGGACCTGCATACACTGGACCAGTAGAACCATATCGTCCTCTTGGTGACATGGGTCCTGTATGTGATCCTTTTGTCCCAGTAAATATAAATCCAGAAGTCGTAACACCTAGGCAAGATCCAGTAGGTGCTGCTGATGATGATGACGACGGGGAAACATATCCAGATCCTAGCGTCCAAGATCCTAAGAGACCAACCTCGGTTCCTGTATCGATTGTAGAACCCCCTGACTATCGCCCTGACGGTCCTTTCGGTCCTGTTTGTGACCCTACCCTAGATCCGTTGCTTACTGCCACTGCTGGCGATACTGCGATAGGTGATGGCAACCCAGATGATCTGAATCCAGATGCCATATATCCAGACATTCAAGATTTCCCTGGTGCATTACCTGGTTGGGTCAACCTTCCCGATTCTCCATCCACTATAGGTCTTCCTACAACAGATGAATTTGAAGATGGTATTGATGCACCTAATGTTGCTGGTGTTGCAGTATCATACATTCCATTTTTTGATACTAGTGATATCAATAATATTCCTGCTTCATTTACATTTGATGATCCAGAACCTGATAAAGGTGACTGGAACTGGAGTCATTATTATTTCAATGGTAAGTTCTTTGAATGGGATGAAGCAGATGTATTCAATGGTCTCACAGGTTTTGAATTATATGGAAGCCTAATTGATGTAGCAAAGGATGATTCTGAAAAACCTGAGGGAGACAGAGAAGTTTTTCAACCAGGCAGCTATTGTGAAGAACCATGGGGTGATCAGGTATTAGATCCATACACTGATACCGATGGCAACGTTGTTTATCGTCAGGTGCGTTCCTTTCCTAGAACTTATCAGGTAAGTCATGAATCTTTTCCTGAAGAGTTTAGTCAAAAATCTGCATGGATCTCTCAAGGTATCTGTAGTTTTGAAGGTAAGACTAGAGAGGTTGGTGACGCAGCATTCTTTACATCACCGATTATTATTCCTGATACTGACACATACAAAATTAGGTATAAGTTTTTCAAACGTGGTGAGATATTTTTAGATTATATCGATCCAGATAAACCTACTATCGATTTAGTTACTGAAGCACAGGGTAGTGCTAGTTATTCTGGAGATGAATATGATGTTGTTAGTATAGATCTTGACGCAGGGGAATATGACATTACTGTGTTCATGGAAAACTATGCAATAGGAACTCCACAATCACTCTGGAAAGATTCGCCTGCAGCATGTTCTGTTGAAATATATCAAGGAGATTTTTCTATCGTCACAGGTCAAATACCATGTGATATAGGTATAGTTGAATCTAATATACCTGGTGGTGCAACCTTCGATAGTAATGGAAATATAATTGTCACAGGACAATGTAGAGTACAGTTTGATTTTGAATATGATGACAATCCAGATACTTATGGTACTGCTTTAGGTACAGTAGCGTACAGTGCTCTAAACATTTCTTTTACTCAGGATACTTCAACCTCTTCAGGATCTGCTAGAGAAACTAGAAGAGTGGCACAAGGAACTTATCAGATATCATTATCTAATGCAAACTCTGCTGGTTTTACTATCGAAAATAACAATACTGAAATTTGTTTCAAAGATGGTGATGCAAACGACTGTAATGCACAACTAAAACTTACAACCCTAGAGTCTAGTTCAGCAGGTGAGGGTGTAACGTTTACTTGTGGTACAGTTGCAGAGGTAGAACTTGGTCTAAGATATGATGACAATCCAAATACAGAAGGACTTGCCCTATCAAGCGTTACTTGGTCTGGAGATGAGGATGTCACTCTTGTTCGGGATACTAATAAAGAATCTGGATCTAGAACTGTCAAAAAAGATCTACTATCTGGAACTTATACAATGAACCTAGTAGATAATGCAGGAGGATATCTCGTGCAGAACCCTGGGTCTTTCCAGAATGATTCGTATATTGTTTTGTATGATGGTGGTGGGTCTGACGAGAATGGTCGTCTAACATGCGAACAGGTTGGTGCATCAGGTCAAAATGTATTTTCCGCTTTTGATAGTAATGGCAATCTTGTAATTACAGGTACACGAGGATATACTAATGATTTTATTGAAGGATTCAAAGATGATAGTAGTGTATGGCAGCAGTCTGATGTAGGCACAGAGATCTTATTCAATGCTACAGACTCTTCTAAGGGTATGCAAGTACAGATTGGCATCATTCCTAGGAATAGGTACGATGGAACCAACTATACTATCGCTACTGACTGGGCAGTAAAACAGATCATAAACTATGGTAACGGTTATTCGGTTGACGATACGTGGGATGTGTCCTATACTAACTCTGCTACTGGTGGCACCACTAGTGCGAAGGTCAAGATCTTCTCCACTCGTAAGGGTCGTGCTTCAGTTGGCAATTTAGTCTGGTCAACAACAAATAATGCTGTTGGTTATGACGAGTCCTTCACTCCATTCCCCTGAATAATCAATGGATATTCAAATTGATAAGGACATGCTTCCAGAACATCTCCGTGAGATGTTTGATGATGATGTTGTCTTAGATACATTCTACGCAGACCAAGATGCTGCATTGATAGATGCTCTTGGCAATCCCATTGAAAGGGATATGAATCAACTCAAGATAGAATATGCTTTGAAGAAAGCAGTACAAGCAATGGTTCCTCACAAACCAAAACCAAAACCCAGAAAGAAATTTCATTCAGTCATTGATGAACTGAATAAATTGTGAAGGCACTTGACAGGGACGGCGATCCGTCCTATACTAACCAAGTTGAGGGATAAAACCCTTATACATATTAGGACGTAACACAATTGTTACGTTTTACAACACGAGACTGTCGGGTCTCTATTCATCTGCGGGTATCCATTCCGCAAGTAACTAAAGGTAATTTTCAATGATCAAATCTGTATTCGCAGCCGCCGCTGCTCTGTCCGTCTCTGCTGGTGCCGCATTCGCTGGTCCCTACGTCAACGTAGAAACCAATGCTGGTTGGACGGGATCGGAGTACAACGGCCTTGGAACAGACCTGCACCTGGGCTACGAAGGTGCTCTTGGTGAGTCTGCTTCGTACTACGTCCAGGGCGGCGCTACTCTGGTCACCCCTGACGGTGGCGAAACCGAAACTGTTCCTTCTGGTAAGGCAGGCGTGGGTGTCTCCTTGAGCGATGCTCTGGGTGCCTATGGCGAAGTCTCGTTCGTGGGTTCAGGTGATGCTGACCTCGACCGTGGATACGGTGCTAAATTGGGTTTGAAGTACAGCTTCTGATCTCCAATGTAACTGGGGGCACCTTCGGGTGCCCTTTTTTTATTTCTCATACTTATGAATTTTGCAGTTTACACACGTCCTGGGTGCCCCTTTTGTACAAAGGTAAAGCAAGTTCTCTCAGGTAAAGGTTTGAATTACAATGAGTATATCCTCAACGTAAATTTTCAACGAGAAGATTTTTACAAGCAATTTGGAAATGGATCTACATTTCCCCAAGTGGTTATGGATGGTAAGAATATCGGTGGATGCACTGAGACAGTACAGTATCTCAGAGAGCAAAAACTGATCTAAATACTCATAGTATATCCAATTGGAGGTTGGTGGTTCCAGAAATTTTTTTAGGTAGTAAGGAGAGGAACCCATGTTAGTAGCACTAGTTGTTTTAGTGGTTATTGGTGCATTTATTCTAGGTTCATTTGTAACCTGGAGTATCAAACCACACATCGATGCGTACGTTGACAATGCAGCCTATGCTAAAGCAATTATACATCCAGAAATGCTAGATGATGACGGGAATATCCTACGGGATGAGCTCATATACATAACTAGAGACAATGATTTCTTGGATGAACCAGAAGACATTGATGAAGATGACGATGAGTAATTGAGGTAAATTATGGCAAAAACAATGATGGCGAATAGCAGTAGCAGACTGCTGATTAGCGAAGTCCTGCAAAAGGTTCACAACGCTAAAACAAAAAGGGAAAAGATCATTCTACTTAGGCAGTATGAATCTGTTGCTCTGCGCCAACTTTTGATTTGGAATTACGATAACTCTGTGGTCAGTATGATTCCAGAGGGGTTTGTTCCTTACAAAGCGAACGATGCCCCTGCTGGTACTGATCACACCAGACTTGAGTCAGAATATAGAGGACTCTATCGTTTCTGTAAGGGTGGAGCAGATAAACTGTCTTCACTAAAACGTGAGACTATGTTCATTCAACTTCTAGAAGGACTGCATGAGACTGAAGCAGAACTTCTTTGTTTGATCAAGGACCACAATCTTACTAAAAAGTATCGCATTACCTTTACAGTAGTAAAGGAAGCATTTCCTAATATTGTATGGGGCGGTAGATCTTGAGGGTACTCAAACAGAACTGCTCTAAAGAAGACGCAAGTGACAAGACACTACCATATACTTGTTACCTTGTGACGTATACTGTAGATGGGAAAGAAACATATGATCTTACAATCTCTAATAAACAAGTAGAGATGTTTGATTACTATTGGGACCTATACAAAAAAGATTTTATTGGTTGGGTCCAATCTGATGGTAGAATGAATCCTAAATTATGGCAAGACCCAAGCAAGAAAAAACCGACCAAAACAAAATGACTGTTTACCTTGATAACCGATCGGTTGAAGAGGAAGAACGGGAGATTACAGAACAGCAAGAGCAACTTGCGAGACAAAAAGATGCAGCAGAAATAACTGCTAAACTCTTTTGGCATCTCCTTATTGCTCCTGTTGTTTTCTTTTTGTTATGGAATTCTATCTTGACATCGCTGTTCGGTCTTGCTAAGATAGGTTACCTAAAATCCTTAGGTATTTTATTGATGGCACATTTGCTTAGAGGTTCAAAGAATGAATAGTGTAAAACTGGTAACAGTTACACCTGACGCAGAAAAGATTATGGGATATGTTGCTCGTGTGAGCAACCCTAAGAACCAAACTAATCCAAATGTTGCAGGTCTTTTATCATATTGTATCAAGCATGGGCATTGGTCTGTGTTTGAGCAAGCAACAATGACTCTTGAGATTGAAACTACAAGGGGAATTGCTGCACAAATTCTTCGCCATAGATCATTCACATATCAAGAGTTCTCTCAAAGGTATGCTGATAGTTCTATGTTGGCAGAAACTATTCCACTTCCAGAACTTCGTAGGCAAGACACAAAGAATCGTCAGAATTCTATTGATGATGTTGACCCATTCATCAGACAGAAGTATGAGATCTTGATTCAGCATCACTTCAAAGAATCGATGAGTTTGTATCAAGAGATGCTTGACTCTGGTATTGCAAAAGAATGTGCTCGTTTTGTGCTTCCCCTTGCCGTACCCACCAAAATCTACATGACGGGCTCAGTTCGGTCATGGATTCATTACATCGATCTTCGCTCTTCTAATGGAACTCAGAAAGAACATATGGATATTGCACTGGGTGCTAAGAGGATCTTTACTTGCACGTTCCCAACCGTCGCTAGCGCATTGGACTGGTCTTGTCCTAATGACGACTGCAAATGCGACGAAATCGAATCAATACAACCAGCAATTAGGATTGACTAACAATGCCAACTTACCCCGTAATAAATAAGACTACTGGAGAAAAACAAACTCTCCAGATGAGCATGACATCTTACTGCGAATGGAAAGATGCTAACCCCGACTGGGATAAAGACTGGTCAGAAGGTATCGGTGGTCATATTTATGGCAAACCTAAACCAGATCAAGGTTTCAAAGAAGTTATGTCTAAAGTCCAAAGAAAGCACCCTGGTGCTAACCTAAGTCGTTTTATTTGATATGCCTAGATCAAGAAAGTCCCGCTCTGCTAATGGTTCCCCTCCTGTCCCACCTGGTATGACTGCTAAACAGATCAAACGTAGACGCCCTATTGATGCTTCCTACATGGTTCCTATCGAACCTGCTACGGAGAATCAGGAGTGGATGTTCAAAGAGTATGCTAGTGGTAAGAATCTTTTACTGCATGGAGTAGCAGGTACAGGTAAGACTTTCATCACATTGTATAATGCGTTGACTGAAGTTCTTGATGAGAACACACCTTACGATAAGATCTATATTGTCAGGTCTTTAGTACCTACTAGGGAAATTGGTTTCCTTCCTGGTGATCACGAAGACAAGGCTGCTTTGTATCAGATTCCATACAAGAACATGGTTAGATATATGTTCTCTATGCCTGATGACAATTCGTTTGAAATGCTCTATGATAATCTGAGAGCACAGGAAACAATCAGTTTCTGGTCCACATCATTCCTTCGCGGTGTGACTTTGGATAACTGTATTGTAATCGTGGATGAGTTTTCTAACCTGAACTTCCACGAACTTGACTCTATCGTTACTAGAATTGGTGAGGATAGTAAGATTATGTTCTGCGGTGACATCGCTCAAAGCGATCTTTCTAAAGAGAGTGAGAAGTCTGGTATCTCAGACTTCATGAAGATCATTCAATCTATGAGTGACTTTACGTGCATTGAATTTGGAATCAATGATATTGTACGCTCTGGTCTAGTCAAAAACTATCTACTTGCGAAGTACAAATTAGGATTCTAATGTTCAATTTTGTCCATACTACCGACTTCCTAGAACCAAAAGTTACTCAGGAAAATGGTGTTCGATTTTATAAGTTTCCCAATCAAGATAAATATTATCCGAGTGTTACTTCAGTAACTGGCATCAGATCCAAACAAGGTATCCTTGAGTGGCGTAAACGTGTCGGTGAACAAGAAGCAAACAGAGTATCTGCAGCAGCAACCTCACGCGGTAATGCGTTCCATAACTATTCAGAGAAGTATCTAAAGAGTACACTCTGTAAAGAAGATAAGGATCATCCTCTTGCTTGGTACATGTTCTCTTCAGCGAAGCCACATCTTGATCGTATCAATAATATTCATTGTTTAGAAACTCCCCTGTGGTCAGACTATCTTGGTCTAGCAGGAAGAGTTGATTGTATTGCTGAATTTGATGGCGAACTAGCAGTCATTGACTTCAAGACTTCTACAAAACCTAAACGTGAATCATGGATTGAAAATTATTTCGTTCAGGAGACTGCCTACGCTGCTATGTTTTTAGAACGTACAGGATTAGAGGTAAAGAAAATTGTCACACTGGTCGCCGTCGAAAAAGACAACTCTATACAAATTTTTGAGAAGTACAATATTGATGACTATCTACAACTACTCAAGTCATACATTGAAGAATTTGCCAGGAGTCAGCATGAATAAGAAAGAAGTCGAAAAGAAATTTATGACTTCTGCTAAGTTCTCAGAAGAGATCGAGAACATTGTCAAGAATGGCAATGGTCTTGTGAACTATATTGAGGCAATCATCTGCTTCTGTCAAGATGAGGAGATTGAAATGGAAACTGTACCCAAACTGATTTCCAAATCACTGAAACAAAAGTTGCAGTATGATGCACAAAAACTAAACTACATCAAGAAAACATCACGAGGAGTGCTGCCATTGTGAATGGGTTTGAAGTCTACCAAATGTATCTTTCATTGAAGCAGCACTTCACCAGAGAACAGTACGATTACTTCCGCTACGGTGGAAGAACTAGAGCAAAGGAAACAACCTTTCTCAAAAGAAAAGACTCTTATTTTTTCAAGAAACTAGCAACTCGTTATTCTAAGGAAGATTTGCTTTTGTATCTTGTGTCTAACTTCATTACTGATTTTGGTGGATACGTTCGGAATTTTTCCGATGATGTATATAAAAAGTGGAAGATCAAACAAGAGTCATTCACATACAAATTCAAACAGGATGTTGAATACCTACTAGATGAAGTCGAAGCACCCTATGAAGATAACTTTGACAAATTGTTTCGGACAGAACCTGGTAGACATCCTATCCTACTAAAGAGCTTCTACGCTAACGAGATCTCCCTTGAAACCATGGCAGTCTTTGAACACTGCTTAGGTTATGTAAAAAATTTTGATAGTACAATTACAGATCCAGTGTGGGTAGAAACTCGCCTGCAAATTATCAAGTACATACCATTTCTAAACATAGAGTGTTCCAAATACAGAAAGGTTATACTTGAAACTATAGAAAGAAAACTATGAGTTTTTTCAAGTCAGAAATAGTACAAGATAACTTACAAGATATCTTTGAAACCTATAAAGGTATTGCTGCCATGAGTTTGGAACTCCCACACATGGATAAGCATGGCAGAATACAGCATATCAATGACACTCTGATGCTTGTGGAAAAGCAGAAGGTGTTCTACACCAGGTTGGTCCTTGCTTCCATGTCCGATGAGGAAGCAATGGATATGAAAATCAGGATCGATGCCTTGACAACTACCTTCGGGTATGCTACACTAACGGAGTGCATGGAGAGCATGTTTGCTATCCTAAACCAAGCACTACAGCAGGAACTGGAAACCGATACATAGTATTGGTACGATCATCCAGTACCAAAAACAAAATCCATTCAATACAAAATCTTATGTCTTTCGCAAGTCTGAAAAAGTCCAGTGGCAACAACTTTGCAAAGTTGACTGCCGAGATTGAGAAGATCAATCAACCTCAAGGTGGCGGTGCAGACGACCGTCTTTGGAAACCTGAACTGGACAAGGCAGGTAACTCATACGCAGTTATCCGTTTCCTTCCTGCACCTGATGGTGAGGATATGCCTTTTGCAAAAGTGTGGTCCCACGCATTCAAAGGACCTGGTGGTTGGTACATCGAGAACAGTCTTACCACTCTCGGTAAGAAAGATCCTGTCGGTGAACTGAACCGTGAACTGTGGAACAGTGGTCAAGACTCTGATAAAGAGATTGCCCGTAAGCAGAAGCGTAAACTCTCTTACTACGCTAACATCTACGTTGTTAGTGATCCTTCTCGTCCTCAGAACGAAGGTCGTGTCTTCTTGTACAAGTTTGGTAAGAAGATCTTTGACAAGATTGTTGAAGCGATGCAACCTCAGTTTGCTGATGAGACTCCAGTCGATCCATTTGATCTTTGGAAAGGTGCTGATTTCAAACTGAAGATCCGTCAGGTTGAAGGTTACTGGAACTATGACAAGTCTGAGTTTGCTAATCTTAGCACCCTTGGTGACCTCAGTGATGATGATCTAGAGAAAGTTTGGAAGCAGGAGTTTGGATTGGCAGACTTCACTGCCCCTAGTGCATTCAAGACTTATGAAGAACTTCAACAGCGTCTTGCTAGTGTACTTTCTACATCTCCAGCACGTCCACGATTTGACGCAGAGACTGAAGAGAACGAGCAGCAATCCTTCGGTGGATCTCCTGCACAGCGATTCGGATCATCTACACCCGCTGAAACCCAAGCACCTAATTGGGCAGAAGAAGTCTCAACGTTCCGAGAGAAGGCGACAGCAGTTGCACCATCAACTACTGACACCGACGACACACTATCGTACTTCGCCCGTCTGGCAGAAGAGGACTGAATCATGAAGAAAGTATTACTTCTTATCGCTAGTGCTGCTCTATTTGCAGCAGCACCTGCTGAAGCACACAACAGACATCATCGTAATCATCATCATTATGATCATGAAGAGAGGTATTTTACCTGCCATGATCATCTAAGACGTAACGTCCGTCATTGTCACGGGCATACTAATTGGGAACATGGACGAAGAAAAATACGTCGATATTATTACTCGCCCTCGTTTATATTTGATTTCTAAACTGTTGTTCTAACATAATACGAAGTAAATTATCTTTCAACTGAGCTAGATCCATCTGCTCATAAGGATTCAATTCATTACCAGGCCACTTTTCCAAGTGGAAGCAGACGGATTTGTACATTAGTGCAAGTCCGTCTTTGTTTGTTTCTATTAGTATAGAGTCCTCGGGATTAGGATTAGTACCCTCCATATCCACCACCAGAAGAAGAACTGCTGCTACTACTGCTGCTGCTTGTAGTAGACGTGGTGGTAGTCGTAGTAGTCGTGGTTGTATAACCTGTAGACCTACCTGTAACACTACTTTGAGATGCTATACCATTAGAAGAAGCAGTAACCTCTTGAGGTTCTAGTGATGCTCTAATGGATTGTGCAGCAGCAACAAAGTTTTTATACTTACCAAAGACTGGATAGATTGCAACACCACTTTGTGATGACAGGTACTTACCTACCTCAAGGATCTCGGTAAGTGGTGCTCCATCATCCTCAAGATCTTCATTATCATCGTAGTCACATAGTGTTTCAAATTCGGAAACAAATTGACTAATGATGTTCGGATCCATGATGTAGATAAATCTTTTCTTTTCGTTTATGTCTTCTTCATACTCATAGTTTGTAATTTCATATGCTGGTGTTGTGATTGCTTCACCAGTCACGTAATTGACTGCAGTATAATTAGGCATTACTGTCAAACCACCACGTTGGATGATCTCATCTCCATCTTTTACTTCTCTGGTCTCCCAGTGATGGGTAGCAACCTCATTTCCTTCACCATATATCTCAGTGACATAATTTGTCAGTTCTACAGGTTCCTTAGGCCACATTGTATAGGCATCAAAGATATCATTGATGATTAGAAGTACCCAGTCTAGTTCTGGATCACCATACACTTCATAAGAAACCATGTCTGGTCTCATACCTGGTTGAATATAGTATGGTTTGAATAGAGTTGCATACTGCTCAAAGTCATCACGTATTCTTGCACTACGGAAGAAGTTCTTCCCTAGTACATATTCCATAGAAGATTCTTCCAAGTAGTTCTTGGATACTTCTACACCATAGTAAACGTCTGGTAGGTAGTCGAAGAAGTTTGCCATATCAGAATCCTTGAAGTGCCATTTCTTTTGTGATGTATTGAACTTCTTTGAAGCTCAAACTGATTGCGATTGCAGGTACTTGCAATTTATTTACTTCACCATCAGCATTTTTGAATGCTACATACTGACCATCAGGTGTATAACTAACTGCCAGACTTTCTAAAACGCATGGTGCAAATTTATAGTGAGGTATCTCAGATAGTTCCGAACCATTTGATAGCAATCTTCTGAATGAAAGTTCAAATTTATCAGGGACATGTAGATAACGTCCAGCGATATCAGTTTCACCGAGGAGTGCAGAACCACCACCAGATGTCTCATCTTGTGGATTGAATGATGCTAATGAACCTGCCTTTAGGTATGCAACAATCTGACCGATGACGGCAGACTCTGCTTCACTTCGTGCTACCATTTTGAATGAGAATGTATGCGATCTAAATGACATACCTTGAAATATATTCTCTTCATATGGGTTGAAGATTTTACCTTGAGAGACTGCAAGTAAGTCGTTAGCTCCGCCACTAAATGTTGATCCAACTTGATTACCAACGGCTTGGGTTGCTTTTGAGACGGTATCCAGGACAGTCTGAGGTAGTTGATCTCCTGCCAACTTCTCCAAAGATGCTGTAGCACTCTCGGTAGTCAAATTAGAACCTTCTGCTAACATTCCAGCAGCAGCCATACCTACAGTACCAAACTTGACCTCACTATATTTACTTACATAATTTGTTTTGATGTCAGGAGGACATGCTAAGAAGCAAATAGTACCATTTTGTTTCCTTCCTCCTTGATAACCACCTGTCCTGTTATAAAAGAAACCTTTGTTCTTAGCATTGGTTGCTTTCTTATCACGAAATCTACGAATCCTCAAGTAATCGACTGCGCCAGTAGGCGAGTCCTCATTATAATCATCAAAGTCACCAGGCACAGGCACGCCAACAGGATATATTAGATTAGCCATGTGAGAACCTAAATACTTTCAGTCTATGTACTATTTAGTGATGAGATACCAGGGAAAGTACCGCCCGTCTTTTCCGATGAAGTATAAAGGTGATACAACAAACATTGTCTATAGATCATCTTGGGAATATAAGTTTATGAAATGGTGTGATATTACACCATCAGTCCTAGAATGGGGCAGTGAAGAGTTTTTTATTCCATACACATCACCTGCTGATGGAAGGAAGCACAGATATTTTCCAGATTTTTATGTGAAAATAAAAGGACGTGGTAAGTATGTGGTTGAGGTAAAACCGTTTTATCAAACGCAAGAACCTAAGACACAAAAAAGACATACCAAAAGATATATCAATGAAGTTGTAACTTACGCTGTCAATCAAGCAAAGTGGAAAGCAGCACGAGAATTTTGTAATGATAATTCCATGGAGTTTATGTTGATAACTGAGAAGGAGCTCAAAGTCTAATGCCAATCATAAATCGATTTAGAGAATCAGCTAACGCAGCAGAGTCTACACTTGGTGGATCTCTACAGAACTTTATGTCCCATGTTATGGGACCTGAGAAGTATGGAGTATCTACTTCACAACTCTGGCATTTTCAAATGACCTATCCTAGAGCACTATCAGGTGGTCTTGGTCAAGGTGGATTGCATGGGGGTTTGTTCAAGGATAAGTATATTGATCACATGAGAATCTTTTCTCTGTATGCAAATGAGGTCAACACACCGACAAAACAAATTACGACTGGTTCATACCGAGCAATCGGATCTGAGATTAGTTATGCAACTGGTAGTACATTCTCTGAGATCAGTGTACAGTTTTTGATTCCTAGATCATACGTCAATCTATTGGTGTTTGAAAGATGGATGTCCATCATGGCAAACGATGCCAACCAGTATGTTGATTACTATAATGAGTATGTTGCTCCATTATTCTTTATCTATAAGTTTGAACGTGGAAGTAATAGAGATATAATTCCTTTAGACAGGAAAGTATATGAGCGTGCAGGTGGTAATCAAAGGTCATGGCCTAAGTACAACAAAGTTGTAGGTATGTGGCACATGTATAATGTGTTCCCTAAATCTGTTGGCACCTTACAGTTCACTAATAACCCTGGTGAACTAGTAACATTGGATGTTACCTTTGCATATGAACGCTATAGATTCTATGCTGATCCTAAATTTGGTGGGAAGACCAAAAAGAATAAGAAAGGAAAGGACCGAACACGTAGTCAGCGTAAGTCAAACAATAAAAACCAAGGACCTAGATCTAATAGATCTAAAAGGAATAGAAGGAACAAAAGGAATCGAAACCGAGATCGAAATTGACTTTTTTATTCCAAAAAAGGGCGGAAAAAAACTCTGCCAAAATTTTGACCCCTATAGATTTTTACTAAATACAATTACTGAATTGATTACACTATGGCATTACCAAAGATTGCTACTCCACAGTATACTTTGAAACTTCCTTCGACTGGTAAAAACATAAAGTTTAGACCATTTCTTGTGAAAGAAGAGAAACTCTTACTGATGGCGATGGAAACATCGGATGAAAATAGTACGATTGAAACTATCAAACAGATCATCAAAGACTGTACTAATATTACAGTTCCTATTGATTCTTTACCAACGTTTGACATTGAATACCTCTTCTTGAAGATTCGTTCTAAGTCTGTTGGTGAATCGTCTAAAGTTATTCTAACTGCACCTGACGATGGCGAAACTGAAGTAACAGTTGAAATCAATCTTGCTGCAATTGAAATCTCAGAAGATGATGAGCACGATAAGACTATCAAACTATCTGATACTATGGGTATGGTGATGAGGTATCCTTCCTTGGACACCTTTGTCAAGATGAATATTACTGGTGATGAGGAGCGAGACGAGATCACTCAAGTATTTGACCTTGCATCTGATTGCATTGATAACATTTATGATGAGAATCAAGTCTATCCTGGTTCTGATTCTACCAAGCAAGAAAAGATTGAGTTTCTTGAGCAACTGACTTCTGAACAGTTTCAGCAGGTACAAAAGTTCTTTGAAACCATGCCTAAACTGATGCATGACGTTGAAGTTGTCAACCCCAATACTAATGTGACTTCTACGGTGACCCTGGAGGGACTAGCGTCTTTTTTCGGGTAGCGATGTTACATAATAGTCTAAAAAACTATTATGAAACTAACTTCGCGCTAGTACAATATCATAAATGGTCTCTTGACTGTATAGAAAATATGATTCCTTGGGAACGTGATATTTATATCCAGATGCTCATGGAATATTTGAAGGAGGAAGAACGTCGTTATAAGGAACAATCACGCGGACGATAATGGCAAAGCTAGGTTACAAATTTGTAAACCCAAGTCTTACTTCCAAGGATAAGGAGACCTTGAAGTCTAGTGGCGTGAAAACGCCGAACGCCAAAAAACTGCCTAGCGGTAAGATTGTTCTTGGCATCAATAGACTTGGTGCAGCAACGGATAGTATTTACAATTCAATCCGAGGACTGACATCTATTGAGGAAGTTCGTGCAATATCTCTAAGAAGTAAAGAGGTTGAAGAACGTAGAGCAGATAGAGACAGACAACTTGACCAAAAAGAAGCAAGTCAAGAGCGTGGTGCTGCAGTCAAACCTATAGATGAAAAGAAAGTTGGTAAGGAAGTAGGGAAGAAGGATAAGAAACTAAAGAAGAAAGGTAGTTTTTTGCAGCAATTGCTGACACCTATCTGGAATCTGATATCACCATTCATCAAGTTTGCTGCCATTATTGGCATCATGAAATGGTTTTCAGATGAAAAAAATCAAGAAAAAGTAAAGAAACTTGTAGAGTTTACCAAAGTAATCTTTGATTTCCTATGGAAATGGGGTACATTTGGTGTAACTAATCTTATGGACGGTCTAGCAGGACTGTTCGGTGGTATTAGTAAGATCATGAAGGGGGACCTGGGAGGGGTCTGGGAATCCATAATGGGATTCGGTCAACTTCTGGTAGGATTGCTTGCCCTCAAGGGTTTAGCGATGTTCCTGAACCCATTCAGTATGATGAGTGGTATCCTAGATCTTCTAGGAATGATGTCATCAGATGATGGTGGTGGTTTAGATCGTAGTAAACCTGATGCAGATGGACCAAACAAACCTGGCAACAAACTAAAAAATAAGACTTGGTTAGGAAAACTAAGACAAAGAGTTAGGATCATGTTCAAGCGTCTGAAAGGACGTTGGTTGAAGAAAGTTTTAGTTGTATTCAGTATTGTTGGCACATTCATTAGTGATCTTGCAGCAAAGATTGCTAGATGGGGTGCAAACTTTTTCAAAAATGTAGTCAAACCTAAGATTGCAAAGGCAGTTGCAGCTGCAGTTGAGGCATTCAAGAACAGTTTGCCGCCTAGTGTACTAAAACGATTGACAGATGGATTAGATGTCATCAAAAAGGGTGGTGAAGGATTACTCAACCGTGCTGATGAACTCACAAAACCACTACAAAATGCTGGTAAAAAGGCATTTGATATAGTAGAAGGATTTAGAGCAGATCCTAGGCAAGCATTATCAGAAACTAAAGACGCAGCAAAGAAAAAATTTATTGATCCTGTTGCCCAAGGTGGTAGCAATCTTCTAAAGTGGTTTTCTAATACCAAGTTCGGTCAGAAAGTTGGGCAGGGACTTGATGTTGCTAAGGGTGCATGGGACATCACTAGCGAATTTGCAATTGATAAATTCAAAAGTTATAAGGAGGGTCTAGAGAGTTTCCTGAAGGGAATACAAGAATTCCCAAAAACAGTTTCTACTAACTGGAATAAACTAAGTGACAATATTACAAACCTTGCTGCAAAAGGAAAAGATTTTGTTGTTGATAAATTTCTAGCACCACTGAAGGCGACTGCAAAAGATCTAATTGAAGGGAACCCTGTTACCAAGTTCTTTATTGATAAATTCAAAGGTAAGGCAGGAAAAGAAGGTGGAGAAGGTCTCTTCAAGAAGTTTGTAAAGATAGCAAAACCTGCAGTCCAAGGTACAAAGAACGCTCTTGCTGCAGCGCCATTCAAAATTGGTCCTCTAGACGTTATTGTCGAGACATTGTTTGCTGCAATGGATTTGAAGGCGGGTCAAGATCCTCGTCGTGTTGCACTAAGACTTGCTGGTTCTATTGCAGGTTTGGTTGCTGGTACTGCTATCTTGGGTGCTATTGGTGCTGGTACTGGTGGTATTGGTGCTGCTATCCTTGCTGGTGTTGTGACTGGTGCTACACAATGGGGTGGAGAATGGTTAGCAGATAAACTTGCTGATGCTATTGGCATTCCCAAACAAGATGTATCATTTATGGATGCATTCAATGTGGATGAGAAAAAACTAAATGCTGCAACTCCAGAGGAAAATGTACCAGAGAGATCTGCAGGTGGTTTAGTTCGTAATGTGAAGATGTCTATGGGTGGATCTGTACTTGATCCTACCAAGACTGGTTCTTCTAACTTGGTAGTATGGCAAGCAGCACAGAAAGCAAGGACAGAAGCAAGGGCAGAAGGTCTTCCCCATGCAGAAGTTGAAAAACGAGTTGTTGCTGCATCTGAAGCAGCACTCCTAAAGCAGCAACCTGTTCATAAAAGAACATCCGAGACAGTTGAGAAGCAGAAGGACTTAGATAAAAAAGCAAGTCCTCCACCTCCAACTGAAATTGGTATGAAGGTATTGAAAGCAGCAGATCCTACTGGTGGTGCTGCAACTATATTACTGGGAGTAATGAAATCCTTATTCCCTAATGCTCTAACACCTCCTACACCACCAGATAAATCAGCCGCTTCTACCACTGACAGTGATTCAGGTAATAGTATTAGTAGTGGAGGTGGATATACAGGTGATCCTGGAACATTAGCAGTCAATGGTAGTGTCACTGCAAAAGGTGTTGACATTTCTAAAAAGATTATGAGTGACACTGGTGCTACTAAACAAGCAGCAGCTGCGATCTCTGGTAACATGGCACATGAATCTGCTGGATTTATACCTGGTATCAGAGAAGGTGGACCTTTTGGTAAGAATAGTAAACCATGGGCTCAAGGTACAGTTAGAAAGGGATATGGATGGGCACAGTGGACTAACTCTGCACCTGGTGATAGATATGATAAGTTCATCGCTTCTTATGGTGGTGACTATAATAAGATCCCAAGTAATGCAGACAACTACAAGTTCCTGATGTCTGAGTTGATGGCAGGTAACGGTGGATTTATCAAGAAAGGTACTGGCACATCTGGATCTTGGGGAGAGTTCAAGAAAAAGACTGACGTTGCAAATGCTACAGTAGATTTCCGCAAAACCTGGGAACGTGCAGGTGTAGCACATGATGGACCTAGAATAAAATATGCTAAGAGTTTCTTAGCAAAAATGTCTGGTGGTGGTAGAGTAAATAGTATTGCTAAAGCATCTCAGTCTGTTGCTGCTATTCATGAAAGGGAAGAGGAAGATTTGGTAGTCATTCCAATACCAAAGGTCATTCCAATGCCAATAAATAGAACACGGGGCACCAGAGTAACTGCTACAGTTACTGGAAAGGCTGATCACTCAATCAGGTTTGAGAATTATTGATGGCAGATCAAAAAGTCAATAAGGAAAAGCGTAAGCAAAAGATCAATTTCTACAAATTTGTAGGAAGGGTTGAAAGTCAACCTGGAATAGTTTCGGTAGGCAATGATAAAGTTGTTGAAGGTCTCAATAACTTAGGCACTTCTGTCAATGCTATTGCTTCTGAGTTTGAAAAGTTCAAAAATATATCTGCACAGAACTTTCTAAGACAGAAGAAAATTGAAAAGGATAATGAGAGAAGAGATAAACCTGGAGTACAGAAAAAGAAAAGAGATCCATTCGGTGGTATGGTTCTCGGTGGTATTGCAGCACTAGTAGCAAAGGGTGCTGGTAGTATCCTAGATCTACTCGGTGGGATGTTCAAATTATTTGTTCTAGTTCCACTGATGAAGTGGATGAGCAAGGAAGAGAATCGTGAGAAGTTACAAAAAATTATTGAAGGTATCGTTGGTGTAGGTAAGTTCCTATTCAATGTGACTACGGGTATCGTAATGACTACCCTAGATTTGATTGCTAAGTTTACTGAGATGCCTTTCTGGAAGGAGATCCTGAAGGGTGGATTGTTCTTGATTGCATTAGGAACAGGATTCTTAGCATTCAAGAAACTATTTGGCGGCAAGGCGATCAAGTTCGTCGTCAAGATGGTCTTCAAAGTATTCAAAGGTTTTTTCAAATCTTTGGTGTGGTTTAGTAAGAAGTTACTAAAACTTGCTACTTCTAAAGGACTGAGAAGAGGATTAGGTAAACTATTTGGTAGTAAAGCTGGTAAGGCATTGCTATTCAGTGGTGCTATCGTTGGCACTGGTATGGCATTAGATGCCATGAATAATGATGGTGTCACTGGTAAGGATCTGCAAAAGGCAGAAGAAGATCTAACTGATCAGGAAGATGAGCAGGAAAGTGAGATTGCAGGTCTTAGTCCTGAGATACAATCAAAATTAGATCAACTAACATCAGCGTTTGGACTTGCCACAACTGCTGCAGGAGGAGATACGACTGCTGGTGGACCAGCAGAAAGTGTTGGCACTACACAAGAACCAACTGCACCAACAGGACAGAATGCAGGAGGTCCTCAACCTGCTCCAGAACCACCTAAAAATCTACAAGAATATGCAGGTCAACAGGTAGGTAATATTGGCCGCGGCGTTCAAGAGGCTATAAAAGATCCTAGGCAAGCAGCAACAAATCTGAAAGAAGGTGCTATTAGTGCTTTCAATTCTGCTCAGGCAGGGTTTGGAAATATTCTTGGTGGTAGATCTTTCTTTGATCAGGGAGAGCAAGCTACTGCTATGCCTAAGATGGCAACAGGTGGATCTCTTCGTGGGTTTGCTAACGGTGGTATCATTCAAGGACCACAGACAGGGTATCCTGTATCACTAGATGGTGGTGCTAGTACATCATTCATTGGTCATGGCACCGAAATGGTGTACTCAAAACCAGGTGGGTCTGCATTCGTTGTTCCTTATGACACTCCTGCTACTAGAGGCAATAAAGGTCTAACAGCACGTCGTAATTCTGAAGCACAACATGCAGGTTTCTTTTCTAATGGTGGTCCTTTAGGTAGAACACTGAAGGCATCTGGGGGTGCAGAGATTCCAGCAGAAAAGATTGCAGAAGGTCAATCGAAGAATACTGAAGAAAAAGCACCTCCTGCTGGCGGTGGTAAAATCCTAAGCGTACCATATTTCAACCAGAGATCAAACAAAACTGATGCTCTAGGTACTGGTGGAGACTCACAATGTTTCTCCACTTCTGCTGCAATGGTTGTCTCGGCAATCTTAGGAAAGAATGTCATGCCTGACGAATATAATAAGGTTCGTTCGCAGCATGGTAAGTCCACTAGTATGGGAGCACACCCACCAGCAATGAAAAAGTTTGGTGTTCCTGCATCTGGTGGTGATTTTGGATCATATAAGGCATATAAATCAGCAATCAATGCAGGTAAACCTGTTGTCCTAGGTCTGCAACATAACAGTGGCAGTGGTCACATGGTTGCTGGTATTGGTTACCGAGGTAATGACATCGTTGTAAACGATCCCTATGGAAAACTGAACCCAACTCCCAAGGGTGGATGGGCACAAAGTAATCTCACTAGTGCATCAGATACTAAAGGTAAGGGTGTTGTATATCCTAAGTCATTGATGGATGGCATCTGGGTTGACCGTGGTCCTGGGACTGGTAGGATTGTTGTACCTGGTAAAGGTGGTGTTGCTCCTGGTGGATCAATCAATAGTGATGTACAAACTACAAGCGAAACATCACAGGATGGTGGCACAAACTCTACTGGTGCTGATGTAAAACCAAAAGAGTCTGTCGAGTCATTGCTTGCTAAGCTGGGTAACGCCTTACTAAAGGGTGCTCATTCAATTGATGGTGGTAAAACGTATGAAGGTAAAAAACTCACTGCAGCTACATTCGGGGGTACGGAAGATGGATCTACTGCAGGTCCTGGTACTGAAGCTGGAAGCAGAGACTCTGCAACGGGAGAACTAGCAGATGCTGGATTTGATA
>Ga0233438_10001820_pt1 | contig 22379 bp, 39 predicted proteins | sample SI_123_September_FD_182720 | JGI IMG/M metagenome (GOLD analysis project Ga0233438, IMG submission 182720) | Seawater microbial communities from Saanich Inlet, British Columbia, Canada - SI_123_September2016_10_MG | ecosystem: Environmental > Aquatic > Marine > Inlet | place: Canada: British...
TTTAAAATGAATAGTAAAATAAGTAAGAATAATAAGTTGTTTCTAAAGATAATTTTGTATATTTGTAATGTAATCAAGAACGAGGAGTGAAACCTCAACCAAAATCAAGAAAAATGGGAAGTATTCAAAAAATTAAAATAGTAGAACAGCCACAAATATCAGTAGATAATTTATATAAGCTACTAAATAAAAGATTTAATCAACCAATTTCATTTTATGAGTTTGCTAAAATAGAAAATCTATCATTTGCAGGAGTTCTAAAAGAAATTATAGACGAAAGCAAAGTAGCATTATTGGGAGACGTTGATACTTTTAGTATTAGACTTAAAGATTGTGATAACTATGATAAATTGACAAAATCAAATGATATAGAATTAGTAATGTTGCACGATTTAAACATTTACGTTACTGACGAATCTTATTCAAAATTATATAATTAAACAGTTCATTGACATAGCAGATAAGTGCAAGGGTACGTTACGAGCAGTCCCTCATCAAAAAAGTCCGTTGAACCTGTGGAGCATACTTGACCGTTGCCGAGCAGGAACTTTACCGTATTATCTGTTATGTTTTTAAAAAATAAATTATGAAAATGTATAAAGAAATTATTGAAAAACTAAAGCAAGTAGATGCAGACTATTACAAAGGTGTTTATACTACGGGAGAATATTTTGACTTATTAAAATCTATAAGCGATAAACTTAAAAATTATTAGTTATGAATAAAATAAGACAAACATCAATAGATTGCTATAATGAAATAAAAGCTAATGGCTTATTAAGTAAAAGAAGATTAGAAGTTTATAAGGCATTATTATCAACAGCACCTTGTACTTCATCTGAAGCAATAAGAAACGCTAATACTACATTTGGAGTATTTGGAGTAAGTTCAAGATTTACAGAACTTAGAGATTTAGGTGTTATATATGAAAAAGATGTACGAAAATGTAAGGTAACAGGAAGAAATGTGATTGAATGGGATTTGACAGATACTTTACCTAACAATAATAAGTTGGTAAAAATTACAAAAAATGATAGAAAAGAAAATGCTCTAAATAGTTTGAGAGAATTATATAAAAAAGTAAATTCAAAAACTTATGACAAATACTGGGTTCAACTCGCAGATTTAATTAAAAAAATTTAAAGTATGTTAAATAAAATAACAAGACAGGAATTAGATTTATATATTACAGACTATGGAAGTGGTATGCGTTTCATTAAACACCCTTTATTAAATGAAATGGTAATGGCTGATTTAGATGAAAAAATACCCGAAAATTTTAAAATGGCAGTATTACCTAAAGGATATGATGCTGAAACTTTCGGAGATGCTTATGTAATAAAAATAAACTTTAAACAAGAATTACTTGATGAAGCTATTAATCAAGAAGATTGGGATAAGGTGTTTATATTAATTGAAAAACCATATAGATTAAGTTGGTTATATGAAAATTATGATTTAATAACAGATGAAAGAGCATATTACGAGTTTTTAAAAGATGCTTATATTCAATCTGAATTTCCTATGAGTGGGTTTGATGATTATGAAGATTTACTAAAATTGCTTTGGTATAAAGATTACCCTAAATTAATGATGGATATAGATGAGTTAGGTTTTTATAGTCAATTACCGCAAGAGATAACAATTTGGAGAGGTGTAAGAGTAAAAGAAAAACTTGACGAAGAAAATATAGGCTTTTCATTTACACTTGATAAGGATAGAGCTATATGGTTTGCAAAGCGTTTTTTAGGAGACGGTATAGGTACTCCTATGCTTATTGAAGCTAAAGTTGATAAATACGATATACTTTCAGTTTTTCTTAATCGTGGAGAAGAAGAAGTTTTGGTTTCTCCCGATAACATTGAAATTGTAAGCATAAAAGAGACTTTCTAAAATAAATATTTGTTTTATAAAATAATTTATATTATATTTACAATGTAATCAAGTAACGAGGGAATATGCCCTCAATAAAAATCAAGAAAAATGGGAAAACAAGAAATTATTATTGAGACACAAACACAATTTGAGATTGATTGGTATAAGCCGATGATTATAGATGATATGGAAGCTAATAAAGGGTATTATAATTTAATAGTAGCAATTAGAGATGTATCTTTATGGATTGCAGGAATTAGACCTAACAGACATTGGAGAATTTCAGATGTAAAAAAATACTTTGGACTTAAAGGTAGTGCTGAAAATATACTACAAAGACTAAAGGACTTTAGAGATGGAATGTTAAACTAAAATTTTAAATATGAAACGACTAACTAAAACAAAAATGGTAAAGAACCATTTACAAAGAGGTCAAACAATTACCTCTCTTGAAGCAATCAACTTATATAGTGCAACTCGATTGAGTGCTATTATATTTACTCTCCGACAAAGTGGTTTAGATATTGCCACATTGCCAATTACAATTACAGATAGATTTGGAAACCCTACAACTTATGCAAAATACAAATTGCTTGATTTAGATATTGACCCAAGAGATGTAGATGTAGAAGAAGATTTATTTACAAATGCAGATACAAAAGAAGAAACTAAAGGAACATATAATAAGAATTTTTTACAAAAGCTATGGTCAAAGATAACTTCGGAAGAACAATAAAAAAAGAAGAATTACAAAGTGTTTTAAACACTATGGTAACACAAAAAACAAAAGATGGGTTTATGGCTTTTGAGGGTGGAAACCCCGACAGTAAACTTTTATTTTTTGACAAAGACCCTAAATTTAATGGTAAAAGTGCTGTAAAAGTTAATATGGGAAATTTATTAGAATGGATAATTCAAAACAGAAATTAATTATGGTAGATAATGATTTAATAATAAAAAATTCAAGTGTGCCACATATACCTTTTCACATTATAGATAGTAAAGGAAATGTGATAGCAGATATATTTCACAATATAGAATCTGAAAAATATGCTCGTTTATTCCAATATGCACCTCGTATGTATGATATACTATGGAATGTATTGCAAAACTATTCAGTTTCTATCAATGATAATAGTATTTCTGATAAAGACTTAGATGTTTTAAAAGATATTTTAGAAGTACAGGCTGAGTTATTAGAGTCAGTAATTAAAAGAAATGAAACAACTTGGCAAGATGAAGTTTTTGAAAAACATAAAGACGAACCATTATCAGAACCATTTAAAGAAGAATAGAAAATATTATACTTCAAAATAAAATTAGGGCATATTGCCCTTTTTTTTATATATTGTGGTTTAATGCCTTAATATGAAAAAAATAAAAGACTTCTTTTGGAAAAATGCTAAATCTATATCTTTCATAGTTATCATACTAATTACAGTATGGATATGGAATAGTGTTGTTAATTATATCTTATCTCTTATACAATGAAGTTAGAAGTACAAAGATTTAGTTCGCAATCCAACTCTACATTAGGAATGTTATTTGATGTAACGGGAACACCAAAATTCTTATGCTATACTCTTGAAGATGAATTTAGAGAGGTAAAAGTTAGCGGAGAAACAAGAATACCCTCGGGAACTTATAATATAACATTAAGAACAGAGGGGGGGTTTAATACAAGATATACTGAAAAATTTGGTGCTGATTTCAACAAAGGTATGCTTTGGGTTAGAGACGTGCCTAATTTTGAATATATACTTATTCATATCGGAAATACAGATTTAGATTCTTCGGGTTGTTTATTGGTTGGAGATAGCCAAACACAAAACATTACTAAAAATGGCTTTATAGGTTCTTCTACCGATGCTTATAAAAGAGTTTATCCTCAAATAGCTGATGTTCTCGTTAATGGCGGGGAAGTTTGCATAACTTATGTAGATTACGATTAGATTTTATTGCATTTATCAAATTTATATAACTTGATTGTTGTAATTATTGTAAGACTATAATTATTATTCTTAAAAATAATTTTTGATATTTGCTATATTTTCAATTTAACAGATATTATGAAAAATAAAAATTTAGTCGTTCTTGGTGCAATAGGTTTAGGACTTTATTACTTACTTAAAAAAGATAAGCCAAATACTACAAGCGATACAACCTCAACAACAGAAACAACTGAAACATCTACAACTTCTAAATTTCCTTTTACTAAAGAGGACTTAATGGGAAAAAATAGAACTATTGTTTTAACCGAAGATGTGGGGATGACAAAAAGAATGAGTGCGGTATTAGAATATAAGCTACCATATAGAGGTGGTGCAAGACCAACTCAATTTACGCAAACAACTTCGGGTATGTGGATAGTTAAGGGTAATTTACCAAATCTTAAAACGACTAAAGTTTGTAAAATAAGAAGTGGAGATATTATGCCTATTGGTATGCCATTTGATGACCCAAGAAATTGCGTAATGGTGGCTCGAACTCAAGATGTAGTGGACTTTATATTTTCGTCAGATATGAAATGGAATGTAAAGTTTGGAAAAAAAGTAGGTGGCTTTTTTGATGGTATGATGCCACCAATGAGTAAACCAACAATAGATGGAATAAGAAAAGGTATGCCTATACCAATGAGTATAAATTAAAATAATTAATAATTAAAATAAATCAAGATGAAAAAAGATATGAATTTAGTACAGTTTGCTTTAGGTTTAGTAGGATTAGCAGTATCGGTTTACGTTGTAGGCTACGCTTTTAGAAAAGGTTCTCAAGCGGGTTCACAAGCATAGTATTATGTGGAAATATGTTGCAATAGGTTTAGGTTTAGGTGCAACATTTGTGCTGTTAGTTAGTGCGAAAAAAAAGGGAGTACTTAAAAAAGACGGTAAAGGAATAGCCAAGTTTTTAATGTCATTAGGTTATTCTAAAGCTAATGCTTCGGGAATAGCAGGTAATTTATATACTGAATCAAAGTATGACCCCCAAGCTATTGGAGATAATGGCACTTCTTTTGGTCTTGCTCAATGGCATAAAAGTCGTTGGGATAGATTAAAAAATTGGAGTAATGAAAGAGGTTTAGACATTAATTTTTTTGAAACGCAGTTAAAATATATAGATTGGGAATTGAATAATACAGAGAAAAAAGCTAAGTCTGAACTTATTTCAACTAACACACCCAGAGAATCAGCTTTTGCTTTTGCAAAGTATTACGAAAGACCTCAACGAATTGCAGAGGAACGAATGAACAAAGCAGAGGAAATATATAATAGCTTATAATGAATGATAACAACCAAAGACATAAGTACATACTTGCATTTTGGTCAATGCTTGGAGTTATTATATGCCTTTTTTATTTAATATTAAAAAATAACTTATGAAAGCACCATTAAATACAGATAATTGGAGTGGCTCAATAAAGTCAGATAAAGCACCATTGAATACAGATGATTGGAATGGTTTTATATCTGCTGATATGTCAAGAAAATTATCACAAAACTGTCAATGTATTAAAGCACCTTGTAATTGTGGAGCAATAAAAAAAGTACCTATTAAATGGGATAGAGTTTTAGATAATTTTAAACCGAGAAGCGAAGATACTATTAGAGGTATTTTTATGTCTTTGGGTTCGGGTTCTTTAAGCGATGAGAAAAGAAGCGAAATCGGAAGAAAATTAAATAGATTAAATCAGAGAGATTTAAGCAACTTGTATGCTATTATACAAAAAGAAGAAAATGATTTACAAAAATTAAACCTTGTATATCAAGCAATAGCTAAAGCTGATAATGATAGATTAATAAAAGAAAAAGAAAATCAACAAGAATTAAGCGAGGGGTTTCAACGTAGAATAATGCCTAAATTACGAAAACTCGAAAGTATGGCTCGTGAGGGAAAGGTTGATATGCAATCTTATGCGAAGTTTATAGAGGTTTATAAAGCGAAACTTCGAGATGGGGAAATTACTTTGGAACAATATGAAAAACAATTCGAACTCAAAGTAAATGAATTGTTAGGAATTAAAGACCCGAGCAAAAAAAATGATAAACTACTTATCTATGGTCTTATAGCGGTAGCAGGATATTTAATATATAAAAAATTTAAAAAATAAAAAGATATGAGTACAATGAGATGGACTTACAAAACTAACACAAGAGGTGTTGCTTTGGTAGATGGTAAAATGTTTAAAAAGGGCGATACTATACCCGTTCAAGTTTATGAATTATATATGGATAGCAGAGGTGGACAATCTTCAACTACAAAGGTATTTTATTATGGTTTACCACCTATGCCCGAAGAAGCACCCGCACCACCACCAAGTTTGCGACAACCAAGAGGACAACGACTAATAGTTGGTAGAGAATTTGAAATAGCGAAAGAAACCTCTACGGGAGTTTCCTCAACACCAAGTCAAAGCGGTGGAACTATGGAAGAATTAACCAATAATAAAACAGTTATGTGGTTAGGATTAATTGTGGTAGGATATTTTGCTTATAAGTATTACTACAAAAAATAATGAAAAAACTTTTAATTCTTAGTGTATTTGTCTTGGGGGGATATTTTTTTATTACGAAATTAACTCCTAAAATAAAAAAAAATAAAGATTCTATGGGTTCTGATTTTGAAGCAGAGTATAAAGAATACGAAGTAAAAGAATATAAAAACCCAAGAAAATTAACAAGACGAGAATATATAGATAAATATTATTAAAAACTAAACTATGAATAAATCAACAATAATTTGGATAGTAGGCGGTATTGGTACTGCGGTTGGTGGCTACTTTTTATATAAAAGAATTACACGACCAACAGAAACTTTTGGAGAAGTAGAAACTTCAAACAATGGTGGTGGCTCAAGTTCTTCAACTTCAACTTCAACTTCTACAACTAATAATGATGGACTACCATTAAAGCGTGGCAGTAAAGGAGAAAAGGTAAAGCAACTCCAAAGATTTTTAGTAGCAGAGGGTTATAGCATTGGAGCATTTGGTATTCTTGGAGATGGAGTAGATGGAGATTTTGGTCGTTTGACTGAAAAAGCAGTTAGAGAAAATCAACAACCATTTCCAACTTTTAAATCTATGTACCCAAGTGCAGTAGAGGGTCAAGTATCTGCGGACTTTTTTAATAGCAATATTAAAGGGCAATACTAATTGACAAAAAAAAATCTCATATTGTTTGGTATTGGAGCGGTGCTTGGTAGTACTGCCTTAATTTTAGTATTGAGAAAAGTATTAGTTAAGTACAGAGTTGTTTCTCTTGCAAAAAAAGAATGGAAAGGTTGGGGAGAGCCAACTATTGACATTAACGGAAATCAAATCTCTAATGGTGGCTTTGAAGCTGACGATGGTTATTCCCAAAGAGTAGGAAGATATTGGAAAGAGGGTACGGGTCAAAATCTTGATGGAGATGATAGAGAAGTGCCTTGGTCTGCTACTTTTATTTCTTGGCTTTATAAAAAAGCGGGAGCGGGTAATAAATTTGTATATAACCCCTCTCACTCAAAATATATAACTGATAGTATTGCAAATAGAAAAAATGGAAAAGTAAATGCACCTTTTGTTGGTTATAGGTTAAATGAGTATTCTCCCAAAGTAGGAGATATGGTTTGTTATGCAAGACAAAACGGAATAAACTACGACACTAAAGGTTCATACAAAAGTCATTGTGATATTGTAGTCTCTACAAAAGGTAATCAAATAGAGGTTATCGGAGGTAATGTCAATCAATCAGTTACTAAAAAGATACTTAAAACAGATTCTAAAGGTAGATTAATAGATAAAAATTATAAATGGTTTACCGCTATTAAAAACAATATTTAATAGGAAACCCACCTTATGGGAAAGTGGGTTTTACGGAAAGAAAAGTTGTAATCAAATAATTTCCAACCCTGCTATTAACTAAAATCGTTTACTAAACCCTCAAAGTTAAGAATAATTTATTATCTTTGAAACATAATTCTTATTTATTGTGGCGAAAAAAACAAATAATTTTAAAAAGTTTGGGAAACTTGCATCTATTGTAAAAAAGATTGCAGATAAAAACCCAGATTTTAAAGAACAGATTTTAGAAGAATCTGAAAGTACTTCAAAAAATAGTTGGAACAAAATTCAAAAATGGACTTCTAAAAATCTATTTCCAACATTCAAACAATTACCACTTAAAGATTTCACATTAAAAAAAGTTGAAAATGCAATTAGTGATGATGTTGCTACTAAAAAGAAATCAAAATGTCATAATGTATTTGCTATACCCGATGCCGACTTAGGTATAATTGACCCGTTTACCTTAGAAGAAACTTTAAATTCTTTTCCACCAAACTTACAGGTTCAAATAGGAATTGAGGGTGGAAACGGATTAATTAATACAGGTATAAAGAAAATAAAAGATTTTCCTAATCTTGGCGGTGGAGATATTACAAGAGGTATTAGAGATATGTACCCTAATATAGCTAATCTTACTTTTTTTAGATTGAGAAAAATTGGCAAGAAATCAAATGACAAAGCAAACTGTTCATATTATATAAAAGTTGTAACAGCAGGGGTCAAAGACAAAGACGAAAAAAGAAGTGAACCTATTGACTTTTTTTTAAGTGAAGATGAAAAAGGTAGGAGAGTTGTTAAGGGTGTAAATGTAAAAGACCTTACAGAAAATCAACAGAAAACAAGAAAACAACTTAAAGCATTAATAGAAAAAGAAAATAGAGCGAAAAAAACTAAAGCATCTAAAAGAGAGTTTAAAACTCCCGATAAAGTAGTTGGAAAAAAAGAGGATAAAAAGGTTGGAAAAAAAGAGGATAAAAAGGTTGAAGAAAAAGGTGGGGAAAGAGCAAAAGAAATAAGGGGTCTTATTAATGATTTAAGAAAAGACGTTAAAGATGGTTTTATAACTAAAAAATTCTTTCAACAACAAGTGGCAATACTTTCTAAAAAACTTGAAAAAGGCGGTTTAATATGAGTGAAAAATTAAAAAGACAATACGTTAGAGCAGGTAGTGTTGAAAATTATATATCTGACTTAATAGAAAGAAAACTAACCTTTTCTGTAAGAAATGCCTCAGAGTGTACTGAAATTTTATTAGACGATAAACATATAGTATTTGCATCACAAAATAATTTTCCAAAGAAAAAAATATATTTGTTTAATAATGTAAAAAAACAAGTTACAAAGTGGCTTAAAAACAATTCAGTTTTTCTACCCGAAGAAGTTAGTTCTATAAAATATAATTATGATTACGATACTGACGAGGGTACTATGTGCGGAACAGACTTAAACCACGCTTATTGGCGAATAGCTTATCTCTACGGAATGATTAATGAAAAAACATACCAAAGTGGCTTAGATACCGAATGTAAGGCTTTAAGACTTGCTACGCTATCTGTTTTAGGTCGTGAAAAGAAATTTGATAATTACGAAAAAGGCAAAATGATAGAATCATACGTTTATCAAAAAGAGAATGTAGATTTAAAAAATGTATTCAAGTTTATTAGACTTACTTGTTTTACATTTATGAAAGAGGCATCAGAATTAGTAGGAGATGATTTTTTTGCTTGGAAAACAGACTGTATATATTATAGAGAATCTTTAAGTAATATAAAAAAGATAGAAGAATACTTCGATAAATTTAATTTAACATACAAGCAATTAGGGTATTGAATCGCCACTCAATATGTTAATTTAAAGGGGAGGAAACTTATTTCTCCCTTTTTGTATGTTTTTTATTTTGTAAAATAATATTTATTTTCTATATTTGCTATCGTAATCAGATAAAAAAAATTATGGAAGATTTGAAATTAACTCCATTCTCTATAAAAGAGAGGGAGCAGGAATACACAACTCACACTTTTAAAGAACGGAATATACAATTTACTTTGTTAAGACTTAAACATCAAGTCAAGCCACAAAGCGGAAATTTATATAAGTTTGGCTTATCTACTCAAATGAATGATGCTATTGGGTATAATGGCAACTTAGGTAAAAGATACTATTTTTGGTTTTTTAATAATAAAGCAGTTGTAAAAGGTCGCTTAGAAGCATTAAGTACATTTAAAGCATTACAAGAATATTGCACAACAAAAGAACTTGGAAAACCTTTTGCCTTTAAGGTAACAAAATAAAAAAAAGAGAAAATGAGCTTTCAACTTCACTTCCTCTTTTCGTTTACAAGAAACTTTCGCAAGACACAAACAAAGCGAATAACCAAATATAATTAATTATGAACCCAATATTATTAGATTTTGAAAAATTAATTGCAACAATAAAAAACGATAAAAACAACTTTTTACACTTACATTGTATAAATAATATGGTAAATTTATTTGAGCAAAAATATAAGCAAAGTCATAGCGTTTCAACACACTTATTAGTATTGTTTTTACGGAAACAATTTAAGCTATTAGAAACCAAACTTAATAAAGTTGAGTAATTTAAAAAGATATAAATATTACTTTCAACAGCTTGATAAACCAATAGTTATAGAGGCTGTAAGTAGAAAAACAGCCGATGAAATTTTAATAAACTTAAATATTAAAATGGGTAATTGGATGAATATAAAAGATTTGTTAGATTTAAGAATTGAAACTTTAGTTATTGGAGTTTCAAAAAAAATAATTAATAAAAAAAACTTTATTTGGGTCGGTACAAATAACACAAAAAACGGTTGGATGGTTGAGGAAGAATATTTAAAAATTGTAATTAGGAACAAAAAGCAATCTTATGGTAAATAAAAAAATCAGTCAATCTTTCTTAAAAGGGTACAATGACTACAAGGGTAAAAAATTATGTGGTTTAAAGTTCAAAGCACAACATTTTGATAATGTAGAGTTTCCAACTACTGAACCTATGGACTTAGGTAATTACTTTGAATATCTTGCTACGGGGTGTTTACCTCGAAATGGAAAAAAACCCGAGCCTAAAATATCTTATGCGGGTACTAAAAGAGAAACTGTATCTACTCCTTTTAAAAGAGCAAAACAATCAGCAGAGCTTTTTAATACAATTAAAGAAGCCTATAATATACAAATTAAAGATGTTGGTTTAAAACTTGAAACAAAAAATAAAAATGGTATTTTAGATATATGGGCAGAAATGAACGGTAGACCTTGTATAATTGATTTAAAATATAGCGGTCTAATAGATGATAAGTGGTCTGAAACGGGTTGGGATGTAGAGAGTTTACATTATAAAGAGAAACTACTTGTTCAAGCTATTCAATACAAAATGCTCGTAAAAGAAAATTTTAATTTAGATTATAGTGATTTTGACTTTCTATTTATGGTTTTTTCTTCCAAAGAAGTTTTTAATGTAAAATTTATTAGAATAAATATAGATGAAGATGCTTATTCAGTACACGAAAACCATATAGAATCAATTTATAAGCAAATTAATGCGATGAATATAGAAAAAGACTTTATACCTTATCCAAGTATTAAAAGTTGTTCTAAATGTCCTTTATATGATAAATGTGAGTATAAATCAGATATTCCTTTAATAGAGGATGTATATTATGGAGGATAGGCAGTTGTTCGTAAGTAAAAAAATATATGACTTCCAAATAGAAATGATTTATTGGGACAAATATATTAGTGGTCTTACAGATTATATTCTTTACGAAAAACTAACAAAAGTAAATATTTATAGAATACAAAATGAAATTACAAGAGTTGAATTTTATAAATATAAAAGAGAAGTACAATTTAAAGAGTACTTATCAACACATCAATTTTCAACAGAATTTAAAAATAAATTAAAAACTTTTTACAATGACACAAAAATCAAATAAACAATTAACACCGAAACAAACCCTAATTAATAACTTTACTTCAACTATTTCAAGATATGAACAAAAGAATTTAGCTGAATTATTAGTAACTCATAATATAACACCGTCTCAATTTAAAAATATTGTTATAAACGAAGTTAAAAAGAGTGAACAAATGCAACAAGCGTTCTTACATAACCCTGCATCTTTATTTGCTTCAATATTGCTTTGTGCTGAACTTGGACTTAATCCCTCGGCAGATGTAGGAGAGTTTTATTTTTTACCATTTGGAAAAAAGATTACACCAATTTTAGGTTATAAAGGAGTAATTAATTTAATATTAAGAAGTGGAGAAATATCTAAACTATGGAGTGAAATAGTTTATGAAGATGATGACTTTGAATATGAACTTGGTCTTGAACCAAAATTAACACATATACCGAACCTTGAACGTACAAATAAAAATATTAAATATGTATATGCTGTTGCTAAATTAACAAATGGAGAACTTATTTTTAAAGTTATGTCTAAAAAGGAAATTATGGAAATTGTTCAAATGTCAAAATATCCCAATCAATTATATGGTTCTAAAAAAGACCCACAGGGTTGGATGTATAAAAAAACTGTAATTAAACAATTATCTAAAACTTTACCAAAAGATTATTACGGTAAAAAAGGTATAAGTGTAGATGATAAATTAGAGGGTGGAGGATATTTAAAATTAGATGATGACAATAATATAATGTTTGTAGATGGCAAAAAAATTATACCAAAGCGAAGTAAATCAGTTTACGCAAATCTTGACATAGATGTTGAGCCAATAGATGTAAAAGAAATAGAAGTTGTTGAACCCGAAAATATTATTACAAAAAATAATAAAAGTAAAAAAAATTCATTAACTTTGGATTTGAAAACTGACACTTCTGTAAGTTAGAGTTTTACCACGTTATAGTTTTTGGTTACAATATTAAAGGTTACTATTTATTTAGTAGCCTTTTTTTATATAGGTACATTACCTGTAACTGTCCAACCATTTAAAATCAAATTATTGTAAGCAACTCCACTTATACCAATATTAGGACTTGCTCCTGTTGTTTGATTTGAATAGTCTAAATTCCCATTAGTTAATCCGTTATTGTCAAGTGCCACTATAATACTATCTAAATCAGCCGATGTTAAACTATTATCATTAACTCTAAAATCATCTACCAAAGGCAACCCTCCCGTTATTGTTATAGTCGTCACATTATAGTTTTGAAATATAAATGAATTTAAAAGTGGGTTTGAATCTAAAGTTATTAATAGTGGGGGTGGTAATGCGGTTGCTGTGTTATTTAAAACCACAACTGAAAGTTGAGTATTTGCTCTCAATATTAAATTTGTTAAAGCATCTCCTACACCTGTGTAACTTCCGTTAAATTGATACCCGTCATTTCCTAAAAGATTAAAGTCAGTATTTTCAATAGTACATAAACCACATAAAGCAGTTTGAGTTGGAATACCAAATACTGCATCATTGTTTAAATTAAATTTTATAGCAGATGTATTTGAATAATTAAAAGTACAATCTTTGAAAGTCATTACTGCCGAAACTCTTGCACCTATTGGTAACAAAACATCAAGAGGTTCGTTTGTAGTTGTTGTATCTGGAACATCAGTTCCAAACTCACAATTTTCAAATAATAACTGAGATATTGATGGTACAATTCCATTAATTCCAATATTAAACAAGGCATTAGACCCGTAAGGTTGCACACCCGTATTTGCAAGTTGAGTAGTATTTATTCGATAAGATTTAATTGCTAATTCAGTTGTATTATTACCATTTAAACCACTAAAATCCCTTTGGAATAAACCATAAGCATCTCCTATTGTAGTTGATGGGTATATTGGTAATGTAATTGTTAAACCTTGAATGGTAAAAATTCCTTGGCTGATACCTAAATTAAATATACCCCCACCGCATATAAAAGTCGTTAATGAATTAGCAGTAGAAGTATTGGGGTTTGAACCTATATATGTCGTTAAACAATCAAGTGTGGGGTCTATGGTAAATATTACATTTCTATCGTTTCCTACTGCTCCTAAATTAATAATTTCTTCAACACCTGCTCCTGCTAAATTAGAAGTAGTGATAGTTTGTGATTGATTTTTTATAGCACTCGTTATTTGAAAAGTTGATTGCCCAACCCCCGATATTGTTTGTATTAATACCTGCTCTCCCTCCTTTTCAGTATAAGTTAATGTGTTAGGAGTAATTGCACCTACGGGAGTTGTAATAGTAAATCCATTTTCAATTAGTGCTTGATAACCATAATAGCCTTGACCACTTAAAACAAAATTATTACCCGTTGAGGCAAGAATATCTCCAAAACCACCCGATGTCATAGCGGGATATTGAGATAAAAATGTTTGTTTTCCTAATTTAAAAAACCAATCATTAAAATATCCCATATCTCTACCTACACCTATATATGGGATGTTTTGATTACGCAAGTCTAATCTTAATAAATATTTTGTTGTTAAAGCAAATAGTAAACCAATTTGTTCTATATCGGGTAAATTTTCTGTTACCGACATATCAAAATCAATTCTTTGAAAAGCTAATTCCAAATCAGTAATAGTATTCATATATCTGATAAGCGGATAGTTAGTACCACTACTATTTCCACCCAAACTAAAATTACCATATCCATTTAGGAGTTGTGCAAATTTTGTATTAAAACCTACATCAAGTTCTATTTCTTGGGGTACGGGTAATACCGCATCATCATAAAAACTTAATATTATATCAAGTGAACCTTGTGTGTTATCAATTAAAGTGCTAAAATCACAATCCACAGTTCCCGTAGTTACTCCCCAAATATCTTGAACTCTAAGTATAGAAACATTATCCATTTGATTAAACACTAATTTTTCAGTACCAAAACCATCGGGTATTAATTCTACACGACCATTAATAGAACGAAAAGTTATTTCATAACCAAGCGGTTGAAATATATTAGGAAAATCAGAGCCATAAAAACCTAATGCAGTATTTGGTTTTAATTCAACAAGTATGTCTTGATTTTCTGCATTTACAAAATAGGTTGAATCTATGGGCGACCAAGCATTATTAGATAAACCATCATTTAAAAAATTTGTACTTATTGTAGTTTCAAAAATAAACTTAAATATATACCCATCGTCTGCAATTAGTAGAGGAGCAAGAAACTCAATTTCTTGTAAAGTAGTCCAAATAGAAATATCCGCAGTATATAAAAGAGTATTTTCTAAACCCGCTTGTGTTATACTTGTTCCACTTGTTGCTTCATTAGTTGTTAAAACCCCTCCAATATCTGTTACATAAAAGAAGCTACCCGCACTAATTCTTTGTATGCTTATTTCATTAGCATTTGTAGGATAACATAAACTCCAACCTTGCGATTCTACGAAATCTACAAAATCGGGTATCGTATCTACCGCTTGTTGAATTACAGAGGTGTATCTTGTTTGAAAATCAACTAAAGGTGTTTTTCCTAATGGGTCAAAATAGTTATATGCCTCTTGAACAAATACGTTTATATCAAACGATAAAGATACTAACACTTCTATATTACCAAAAATATTAACATCATCTATAATCCAAATCGTATTACCATCAAGATTAAAAACTCCAAGATTTAATGTGTTTAAAAGCCTTACAACTGTTTGTAAGTCTGTAATTAAACCATCTTGATTTTGTACTTCATAATTAATTACAACAGGGTTATCAATCGTAGATGCTTCTATTGTTACAACTGTTGTATTTGCAAATGTTTCAGCAGTCAAATCCCATTCATAAATAGTTTTAGCATTAGCTTGTCCGTTTGATGGGTCTTGTGTACCTCCAAGAATAGAAAAGGTGGCAGTCCTATTAAGATTGTTTTTTATTTGTAATGATATGTCTGATTTTACTGATGCCATTAATCGTCATAATTAAAAAGTGTTTCTTCAACACTATTCTCTACATTTTTAAGTCTTTTATAATCTACAAAAGAATTTTCATCTTCATATAAATTATTATTATTTATGTAATCTACTAAATCTTGATAATTGTCTGTTCCAAATATATTATGAGGTGTATTTATACTTTGATTTACGTCAAAAAATAACTCAATTATTGACTTATCATTATTATAAAGAACACAATATTTATTTTGTACGACTGCCATTGATTCCGTTTTTCATCTTATTTATATCCTCTCTAACTTCGTTATCATAGTCTTGAAAAAAACCATAGGTATCTAAAAAATCTTCACTAAAGAAATTTTTACCACCCTCTAAAAAATCACTTGGTTCTGTTTGTTGAGTTTGAAAGTATAATCTAATATTTTCATTTGGTAGTAGATTTAAGTTTAGTCTTGTTCTACCATTGAATATTAAAGGGTCATTTTTGAAGTCTATGTCTTTAACGGGTTGAAATTGTGTAGGGTCGGCTACATTAATGCGTTTTGTTTTGTCTAAAACACCATTAGCATCATAAATCTCAACATCTATTGGCTCGTTAATTTGCTCTATTGAATTTGCTTGAAAATATAGAGATTGTGCTTCGTAGTTTATTGTACCTTGCGTTTCTTGAATTTCATCGTAGGTAGTTAAATCACTTGTAGTAACTGCTATAAGTGGGGTAGGAGAAACTGTAACTGTTGGTGCGTAACTTCCCGCCATATTTATTCTTCGTTTGCGACATCTTGTCCTTTGCTATTTCTTGCAACCAATTTACCACTTTTAGGCGACAAAAAGACTTTAATTCCGTTTTCTTTTAAAAGTATTCTATTAAGTTTATCTAATTCAGCAACAGATTCATTGTTATTCAAGGCACTTCTATATGCTTTTATAGAAACTATTGCGTTCTCAAATTCTTTTTCTGAAATGGCTTCTGTTTTATCTACAATAGGCTCGGAAGTAGCTTCAAGTCTTTTGTTGCGTTTGCCTTTTTTTGGTTTTAAAAGAAACAAAACTACAACCGCTACTCCTAAAATCTTTAATATATCTTTTGTTTCGTTATCCATAATATTTTATTTTTCTATTTTCTTAAAAGAAAGTAAATTGAGATGGGTTAAAAAATTGTATTTGTCCTTTAAAATCTCCATCCATAAGTTTATTAATATTGTATTCAGCCATTGCTTTTTGTTCTTCTTCTGTAAATCGCTCAAGATTTGCTCTATTAAGAGCTTCTTCTTCTTTTCTTTTTTGTGATGGGGTTAAATTAGGGTTATTCCTAATACCCATTCTTGTTTGCTTTTGTTCCTTAAAAAAATCAGATTTTTCTTTCTCTCCATATTCTAAAAATGATTTACCTAAAGAGTTTTCACCCTTTTTAATATTTTTGTTATTTTCACGATAAAAATAAGAATATGCCAATCCCCCAAGAATTAATAAGGCACTTGTAACAATTAGAATATTTTTTTGTTTACGTTTCAAAATTCTACTTTTTAAACTTTTTATATGCTATAAAACCACCTACTACTACTACAACACCAAATACCCAAAGTGGGACATACTGCCCTTTGGTATAGGTAAAAGTTCTTCCTGTCATTACATTTGTATCAAATTTGTAAACTTTTTTACCATCTCGCCCATTTTCTAAATCAACAACTTTAAATTTTTTAACTTTTACACAAGTTTCTTTTACATCTTGTTGCATATTTCTCGATGCCGATTGGTTGCAATACCCGAGTTGTTTTGATACTAATGTCAATACTTTCATAACCTACTTTTTAAACTTATTATGCGTTGTTAAATCCATCGCCTCTTGATTGATACTCTTGTGTTTCCTTTCGTTTTTTATAGATATTGTATCGAGTTATTCCATAGAATAAAATAAATGGAGATAACAAACCTAAAAATGCTTTAAATTCTTTATTTCCTTTTGAGTATTTATATGTCAATACAGAAATAGCACAAGCAGAAATTAAAACTAACTGTCCTTTTGAAATCCCTTTTCTGCTTGGTGTTGGAACACTTTGTAATTTATTTCCATTAATGTCAATATCAAGCCTTTCGTATTCTTTTGGTTCATAGGTAACTCCTCCAAAATATCCATTATTAACAAGTAGAGTTCCATTAATTGTTAAATCGCCTTGATACCTACCTTTAGGATAATATAATTTATTTATAACATCTTCGGGAACTTCCTCCATAGTTTTGTACCCGCTTTTGCTCAATGACGACTTATCAACAAGTGTCATTACATCAATATTTTTTTCTACTACTTTATAAGGATTTATTGCCATAACCTACTTTTTAAATTTTTTATATGCAAAATATCCCCCAACAATCAATAGGGCAATAACTATTGTATTTCTACGATGTATTTTTTTTTCTTTTTCTTTTATTTCTTCATAAGTTAGCATTGTGTTTTTGGGCAATTCTGCATCCAAACACGCTTCTTCTGACCCGTATTTTTTTATATTATATGAGTTTGAACAACCCATTAAAATACTTCCGAAATCTCCCACTCTTTGGCTCATAACCTACTTTCTTTTATAAAATATTGACATAGCCACCAAAACTAAAATACCCCCGCCCATAACATATAACAAGGTTAATTGCTTTCCTTTCCGTGAATCTAATAACTTTTGATTTTCTAAAACTGCAAAAGTCTTATACATTATGTTTAACCTCTCTAACTCACTTTGAGTGGCTAACATTTTTTCCTCTAATTCTTTTTGTTGTTTAAGAGATAGTTTGGCTAACTTTTCTTGAAGTTCACGATTTTTTTTAGCATCTATACCACCCGCTACAAGACCAATAATGGTACTAACACCCATAGCAATCAAATCAGTCGTACCGCTACCCCCTTGAGGAGTACCACCGCCACCCGTTGGCATACCACTTGCGTTTAAATATTTTAAGTTTTTCATATCTTTTTATTTAAAAATTTGAGTTGTAGCGTAAACAACTGCTAAACCAACACCCATAATACCAACAAATAATGCAGTATCTTTTTGTCTTAATGTAGCTTCTTTTTGTAAAGAAATAGAATATTCTTGAATAGTATTAGTAAGAATCTCTATACGACCTTGCTCTTTCATAGCTTGGATATTAGCATAAGTAAGTTTTTCATTACTTGCTAACTCCATTAGCTTCATATTAAGCATTGCTCGTCTTTGCTTTTTTGCTTGGGATGCTCCAAAAATAGCACTACCTATGCTAATTAAAGAAGATACGACTAACGCAGTTGTAAATATTACACCTCGATAACCATCATCTTTAAGTACTGCATCTATATCATCAATTAATCCTTGATTACCATCAGAAATGCCTTGAACAGACTTTTGTATTAATTCGGGCAATGTTGGTTTTGATGAAACTTTAATTCCATTTTTTTTCAATATTTCAACAACTATTTGAGGTTTAGCCCAAATAAAATTGTTCCATAATTGAAGTTGTATAGGTAATCTTTCCATATTATTATTTATTTATACAAAAGTTGGTTTAGGCAATACCCAACTCGGTGTATTAGTATCAAAGTTCGCATATTTATTAACGGGAGTAACATTACTTACGTTCCAAGTGCTTAAATCTCTATTATAGCTTACACAATTTTGAAACATACCTATCATTGATGTAACAGAACTCGTATTCCAATTACCCATATCTTTATTAAAAATTGGGTTGTTTTTGAACATATTGTTCATACTTAAAACGCTACTTACGTTCCAATTTGGCATATTTTGGTCATAAATGGTGTTTTCAAACATAGAATCCATATTCAATACGTTAATAGGATTCCAAAAAGTAATTTGTCGGTCAAAAACACTTGCGTTAGCAAACATAAAACTCATATCCGTTACCGCACCCACTTGCCAACTACTAATTGCACCATCGAAAGATGAAGCACCACTAAACATATTAGACATATCAGTAACAGTAGCAACATTCCAACTATTTAAGTCTTGGTTAAATGCAAATGCACTATTGAACATATTAGACATATTTACTACATTGATAACATTCCAAAGATTAATGTCTTGATTAAAAGAATCAGCATTATTAAACATACTTGACATATTTTCTACATTCCCAACACTCCAACCTCCTATATCTTGATTAAATCCTTTTGCATTTTGAAACATACCCCCCATTTGTGTTACCCCACTACAATCCCAAGAAGTTATATCTCCGTTAAAAAAGGTTGCTCCTCTAAAAGCATTTGACATATCCTCTACTTGACTTACATCCCATTGTGATATTGTTCCATAAGGTCTTACATCAAAATTTCCATTTACGGGGTCTTGTGCCAAGCATTGGTTAATTGCATTTTGGAAAGTTGCATCTGTCAATGGTACATTAACGGGTGTAATTGGAGTAGCTGATGGTGTTAAATTATTACCATTAATACTTATATCTATTAAGTCTAATAGTTTGCTTGGATTTTCTGAATATCCTTGAGTACTCGCATTTATATTAAGTTCTACCCAACCATTATTCATTCGAGTAGAAAAATTTGCTAATCCACCCGTAACATTAGTTACAGTATTAAATGTCAAAGCATTAATGTCTTGAAATGTATTTGGCACAATAGTTAATTTACCCGAAGCATCTTGAATATCTGCAAAGTCAAAAAATACAAATAAGTTAGCATTGTCTAACGCTTGTGAAGTTGGCTCATCACTTGCGGGAATTTCATCAACACTAAAAAGAGTTTTCAATTCTCCACTCGCATTAATCTGTATCAACAAGTTAAAAGCAAGTCGTAAATAATTAGAAGTAGCAGAATCTACTTCATTAGCACACGCACTTTGAGTTGAATATACTGTACCCGTTATCTGAACATTTGGAATTTCATCCTTGTATGTTTTAATAAGTTTACTAAAATCAAATGTAATTAATGGTGTTTGAGTGCTGTCATTGAACATTTGAGAAAATGAAGTAAAAATTTGATTTCCTAAATCGGGGACTGAACCTTGTGTTTGAGGTTTTCCAAGCACTTTTAGTTCTTGCGTTACTCCATAGATGTCTTTTACAGTAAAATTGGTATTACCCGCTTCTTTAAATACCGCAAGAGAATTTCCCGATGGAGATAAAATATTATTTGGTTTTGATACTGTAACTGCCATATTATAAATTTTTTATTAACTACCTAAAACTGTAATATTTGGAACACTCTGTATTCCTGTTGGAGTTGGACTTCCCGTTAAAGGGTCTTGTGCGTATGCAGTATAATTTACCATCGCATATCCATTAACTATTGCGGTACAATTACCCGCTTCTGAACCCGATAAATTGGTAGTTATAATTAATTTTGGATTATTAGTATTTGTATCAGCAAAGTTTACAACCTCTGTAAATATTCTCAATTCTGCTGTATCAAAAGCTAAATCAATGGGTTCATCAGATGACGGTAACTCGTCTTGTGAATTTTGAGTTGTCCAAATACCACCGCTATATCGTGCTAATAAGTTAAAAGCACATCTGTAATAATTAGATGCCGAGTTAAACTTTGTAGGGTCATTGGGAGATGCACTTTGTGTGCAAAAAATTGTCCCCGAAGCCATTACAAAAAATGGTGCATCAAAATCTACAACTGATTCTATGCCACTATAATCAAAACTAACTACTTGCAAAGCAGTATTATCTGTAAATTCTGTTGAAAAAGGAATCCATATAGAAACACCTCCATTTGTAGAGGGTACTTTAGGTATAGGAGCAGAAGTTAAAAATTCTTCTTGTCCATAAATATCTTTTACGATATATTGCCCATTTGGTTCTTGTTTATATACCGCTAACGAATTGCCATCGGGAGAGGTTATATTTTGTGATTGTGATACTGTAACTCCACTCATAATTTTATTTTTTTATTTTTTATGCAAATATTTTATCCCAAAACTTTAGTAATAAAGTCCAAAGAGTACCCACAACTAAACTTGCTCCAACAAACTTGGCTTTTAGGCTTTTATCGTTTTCTATGTACTTTCTATGCTCATTTACTTGTTCGACCAAGCCTTTTTGCCCATATTCTTTATTTCCAATAACAGTTTGTTTCAAAAGTTTTAAATCGACATCCATTTCTGTCAATTTATCTTTTATCCAAGTCATATCTTTTCCGCTTACCGAAGTAGCTCTTGTTCTTTTGCTTTGTACTGCCATTTTATAGTTTTAAATGCCTAATCTTTCAAATTGTTTTTCTAATGTAAGAGTTTCTTTAAATTTCGTATTTTCATAAACCGCTACTCCTATTTTATCGCTTTTTTCAAAAATGAATAAGTTTATTATAGAATTTGAGGCATCATAATATTTTGCATACATATCAACACTTTTTCTTAAAAATGGCGATGCCATTAATTCAAAACCTAATAAATCTACTCTTACATCCATAATGTCTTTAAAAGAAACCTCGTCTTTGGGTTTCCAATTATTACACATTGTATAACTTACTCCATCGTCTCCATTCGCTTTTACAAGTATTTGTGTATTCTCTTTAGTTGTTTTAAACTCTTTTGAATACTTTGAAATACCCGTTTTCATAATTTTTTGTGTCTTTCCGAAAATCATATTTCTTGTTTATATACCTAATTGATTATTTATATTATTGTTCTGACTAAAACCACTAAAACCTAATACGGGTTTTCCCACAGGAGGTCTCCAAGGTTTTTGTGGCTTTGTAGGTGGCTTACTTGGATAATATGGCTTTGTAGTTGGTTTTGTTGTTGGTTTTGATGGTGGCAATATAAAAGGTTTTGATGGCATTGGCATAGCACCTATACAACCTTTTAGCATTTC
>Ga0233438_10001825_pt1 | contig 22335 bp, 22 predicted proteins | sample SI_123_September_FD_182720 | JGI IMG/M metagenome (GOLD analysis project Ga0233438, IMG submission 182720) | Seawater microbial communities from Saanich Inlet, British Columbia, Canada - SI_123_September2016_10_MG | ecosystem: Environmental > Aquatic > Marine > Inlet | place: Canada: British...
CAAAATTATGTATACCAATTTATTGTATTAATAAAACAATGTTATTACAAGCTGCTCAAAAATTAAATATAAAAATACCTTCAAGTTTCAAAACATATAATACAAAAGGTACATTTAATATAAAAGAGAGTCAAATATCTTCAAAGAGTGGTAGATACTCTTATGACTCTTTTATAGATGCTATAAAATTAACTGAATCAAAAAAAACTAAAGCTGTTGTAACACTACCTATTAATAAAGAGTCTTGGAATAAAGCAGGTATTAAACAAAAGGGTCATACTGAACTTTTAAAAAATTATTTTAATAAAAATGCAATTATGTTAATAGGTTGTAGTAAAATGTTTGTTGCACTTTATACTCAACATATTCCTTTAAAAGATATATCAAAAGAGATTAAAATAGCTAAATTAACGAATTTTTTAATAGATTTTTATAACTGTACACCTTTAACTAGACATGTAGCTGTTCTTGGATTAAATCCACATGCCAGTGATAATGGGATATTAGGCAATGAAGAGATAAAAATAAAAAAAGCTATAGAAAATGCTAATGAGATAATATATAAAAAATCAGCACGAAAAGATTATTTTCAAGGTCCAAAAGTACCTGATACTATTTTTGCAAAATTTAATAGAGAAAAATATAAGTATTTTATAGCTATGTATCATGATCAAGGATTAGCTCCATTAAAAAGTCTATATTTTGAAAAAAGTATTAATATAAGTCTAAATTTACCAATTATTAGAACTTCTGTTGATCATGGGACTGCTTTTGATTTAGCTTACAAAAATAGAAAAACTAAGAAATTAAATGATAAGAGTTATATAAATGCAGTTAAAGAAGCTATTAAATTAATAAATAAATAATATGCAAGTTTTAGATTATTTATATGAAAATACTATTCCTTCTATAGAATTCAAAGAGAGAAAACTAAAAATAACAAAAAAAAATACTATCATAATTGGTCCACCAAAATGTGGTAAAACATATCTAATTTATGATTATTTATCTAATTTAAAATCAAATGAGTATTTGTATATAGATCTTTTAGATATTAGATATCAACTAAAGAATATAGAACTATATATAAATAAATTTATAAATAATAATGGAATAAAGAATTTGGTAATAGAAAATTATAATGATAAATTTATACTACCAAACTGTGATAATATAATATTAAGTTCAATAAATAATATAAATATTGATAAATTTAATACTATATATCTAAGTGCTTTAGATTTTGAAGAGCATATATCACATGATACAAAAAATCAAAATATAAAAAATAGTTTTAATACATTTTTTAAATATGGTAATTTGCCAGAATTAATAAATATACAAGAAAATAATAAAATAAAAAGAACTCAAGAAATATTAAAATTATTTACTAAAAATGATACTAATTTATCTATTTTAATGATACTAATTCAAAATATAGATGAAAAAAAATCTTTACATGAGTTATACAATAAATTAAAACAAAATATCAAAATATCAAAAGATAAATTCTATGCACTATCACAAGAGTATTCAAATAATAATATTATATTTTTTATTAATAAATATTCTCAAGAAAAAGCAGCTAAAAAAATATATACATATAATCATAGTTTAATTAGCTCTATTTCATATCACAAAAGATTTAAACAAGAATTTACCAATATGGTATTTTTAGAATTAAAAAATAGATTTAATGAAATATACTATCTTGATAATATTGATTTTTATATACCAAATAAAAGGTATCTTATTTTGTGTATACCTTTTTTAAATGATAATATCTTAAACAAAATAACTAAAAAAATATTAAATATTATTATAGAATATGATATTAAAAATGTTTCAATAATAACTATATCTAATTCAAAAATATTATACTTACAAAATAGAGAAATAGAAATAATACCATTTTATGAATGGTCTTTAAGTTAAAGGTAAGTAACAAGACTTAATTTAACAAAATATTAATCATTTATTAGATATCATAGCACTTCTATAACAAAAATTAAAAAGGGTATCATGTGAATAAAAGAGTACTTGTAAAGTTTTCTGGTGAAGCATTAGCAGGAGTTGAAGGGTACGGTATTGATACAAAGATTTTAGATTATATAGCAAAAGAGATCAAACAATTAGTAGATAATAAAATACAAGTTGGTATTGTAATTGGTGGAGGTAATATAATAAGAGGTGTTACAGCTGCTGCTGATGGTATTATTAGAAGAACTAGTGCTGATTATATGGGTATGTTAGCAACAGTTGTTAATGGTATAGCAATACAAGAAGCCCTTGAACACAAAGGTCTAAAAGCAAGACTCCAAACAGCTATAAAGATGGAAGAAATTTCTGAACCATTTATAGTAAAAAGAGCTATTAGACATCTAGAAAAAGGTAGAGTGGTAATATTTGGTGCTGGAACTGGTAATCCATTTTTTACAACTGATACAGCGGCTACTTTAAGAGCATCTGAAATACAAGCTTCAATGTTAATAAAATCTACAAAAGTAGATGGTGTATATGATAAAGATCCAAATAAATATAGTGATGCTATAAAAATGGATACATTAACATATGATAAAGCATTAAAAGAGAATATAAAAGTGATGGATGATACTGCAATAGCACTAGCTAAAGATAACAAAATACCAATAGTAGTAACAAATATGTATGAAGAAGGTAATTTATTAAAAATAATAAAAGGTAATTATAGTAAATGTTCAATTGTAAAATAATAAAAAATATAAAAGGATAAGTATGAGAATAGAAGAAAGAATATCAAAAGCTTTAAAAAAAGTAAATAATGATAGATATATTTTATCAATAGCTGTTGGACAAAGAGCTAATCAACTAATAAATGGTGCTAAACCACTATTAGATCAAAATACTTTAAATATGAAATATACAGATATTGCAATTGATGAAATTGGTTTAGGATTATTAGAAATAGAGGAATTAATCCCTAAAAATGGTTAATTATAAATAATATATTAATATAAGCTAACAGCTTAATAGTATTATATGAAACTTAATTTAAAAAAAATTCAAGATATAAAAACTATTAGTGAAGCAATAGAAGAATTAGAACAACAAATACCTCTTAGTAAGAGTATAAAAGATGTGATTGAGTTTAGTATAAGTGCGCATGAAGGACAATTTAGGAAAAGTGGTGAACCTTATATTGTGCATCCTATATTAGTAGCTACTCTTACTGCATATTTTACAAAAGATGAAAATATAGTAATTGCAGCTTTATTACACGATATAATAGAAGATACATCTTATAATCTAAGTTTTATTAAAAATAAATGGAATACAGAAGTAGCTAATATAGTCAATGGTTTAACTAAATTTGTACAAATTAAAAAAGAAAAAGATAGTAATATTGAAAAAAATGATTTACTATTAAACTCTGCTCTTACTTTTCGTAAAATGATTATAGCTTCAATAGATGATATTAGAGTATTAGTAGTAAAGTTATGTGATCGACTACATAATATGTTAACACTAGAAGCATTACCTACTAACAAACAAATAAAAATATCAAAAGAGACACTAATAGTCTATGTACCAATAGCACATAGACTTGGTATATCTTCTATTAAAAATGAATTAGAAGATTTAGTATTTAAATATTTATATCAAAAAGAGTATATGAGTATAGACTTTTTTATGAAACAGTATCAAAATCAATTAAAAATAACTTTTAATAAATTTATTAATGAAATAAAACATATATTAGAAAAAAATGGGATTAATATAGATGATATAGAAATATCAAGTAGAATAAAGCACTACTACTCTATATATTTAAAGATGCAAAGAAAAGGTATAAGTATAGATGAAGTATTAGATTTACAGGCTATTAGAATTTTAGTAAAAAATGATTTAGATTGTTATAAGATTTTAGGTGCTATACATTTAGAATATAATCCATTAGTTAGTAGATTTAAAGATTATATATCAATACCTAAAGAAAATGGTTATCAAACTATACATACAACTGTCTTTAATAATTCAAAAATATATGAAATACAAATTAGAACATTTAATATGCATAAAATTGCAACTTATGGAATAGCAGCTCATTGGATGTATAAAGATGGTATACTAAATAAATCTCCCGATTTGACTTGGTTAAAATCTTTAGAATTTAAAAATAAAAATGCCAAAGAATTTTACAATGATACTAAAGAAGAACTATTTTCAGAAGATATTGTAGTATATTCACCAAATGGTGATACATTCACACTACCAAAAGATTCAACTGCTTATGATTTTGCCTTTTGTATCCATTCAGATATAGGATATAAAGCTATAAATTGTTTTATTAATAAAAAACAAAACCCCCTATTAACAAAACTAAACAGTGGTGATATAATATCTATTGAAACATCTTCAACTAAAATACATAGATGTTCGTGGATAAATATAGTAAAAACTAGAAAAGCCAAGAAGCATATAAATATATTATGCACAAATAGAAAAAAAGAGATTAATGAAATAACAGGTAAAAATATAGTCAATACTATATTTGTGAAATATAATAATATTATAAATAAATTTCCACAAAAAGATCTATATAAAATACCTTCTTCTTTACAATATATGAAAAATATAAAAAAACAATTAGAAAAAAGTATGAAAAAAACACAAAATATCATACAAAGATTTAGTGTAATTAATAGAAGTATTAAAAAGTATAAATTTGATAATATATTAGTATACTCTAATTTTAATATATCTAATATGACTTTTGATCACTGTTGTAATCCAAAATTTGGTGATGAAATAGTGGCATTTAAAGAGATGAATATTGCAAAAATACATCATAAAATGTGTGATAAAGCATATAGCAAAATAAAAAAAAATCATCAAATGTTATTTTGTCAGTGGATAAAAGATATACTATACTCATATAAAATGGTTATTAGTATACCAAGTACCAAAGGTCAATTAGCAAAACTATTATCATATATGTCTAAATATCATATATATATATTATCAATTAATTATGGTAGACAAAAAGATTCTTATATTCAATATTGTGATATAGAATTTGAAATAAATAATTCAAATATAAATGAAGTGAAGAAAATTATAGAAAAAAAAGTTAAAATTATAGAATTCTTTTATAAAAAAGATGCCTATAACAATTAATATAGAGGTCAAAATGGTAAAATTAATACAAGAAGCACTAAAAGAGATAAAAAGAGGTAGTTCTGAAATAATTGATATAGAAAGAATAAAAATATTATTAAAAAATTATTATGAAAATGGTCAAAATTATTTTATAAAAGCAGGTTTTGATCCAACAGCTCCTGATTTACATTTAGGGCATACTGTTCTTATGCAAAAATTAGCAATTTTTCAACAATATGGAGGAATTGTACAGTTTTTAATTGGTGACTTTACAGCTTCAATTGGTGACCCAACAGGTAAAAATCAAACTAGAAAGATATTAAATCAAACAGAAATCAAAGAAAATGCAAAATCATATGAAACACAACTTTTTAAAATATTAGATAAAAATAAAACGGAAATTTTTTTTAACTCTAAATGGTTAAATAAACTTGGAACAGCTGGTATATTAAAATTATCTTCAAATTTAACAGTTGCCAGAATTTTAGAAAGGGATGATTTTAATAAAAGGTATATATCTCAAACTCCAATAGCAGTTAGTGAATTTATATATCCTTTATTACAAGGTTATGATTCTGTGGCTTTAAACTCTGATATAGAAATAGGTGGAACAGATCAAAAATTTAATTTATTAATGGGAAGAACTCTACAAAAAGTCTATGATAATAATAAACAACAAGCAATTATAATGATGCCTATATTAGAAGGAACAGATGGTAAACAAAAAATGTCTAAATCTTTAAACAATTATATAGGAATTACAGATAAACCAAATGATATATTTGGTAAAATACTATCAATTTCAGATGATTTGATGTGGAGATATTTTGAACTACTATCTAGTAAATCTCTGAAGGATATAAATATATTAAAAGAGGATGTTCAAAATAGAAAAATGCATCCAAAAAAAGTTAAAGAGTCTCTAGCAATAGAAATAGTAGATAGATTTTATGGTAAAGGTTCTGGAACTAAAGCTAAAGAAGAATTCGAAAAAATCTTTGTAAAAAAAGATATACCAAATGATATATTAGAATATATATTAAAAGATAAAACAAATATTTGTCAAGCTTTAGTAAGTACCAATTTAGTGAAATCAACTTCACAAGCTAGACGTGATATAAAGGCAAATGCTGTTTCTTTAAATAATCAAAAGATTATTGATGAGAAATTAAATTTGGATATTGGAGAGTACATTTTACAAAAGGGTAAAAAGAGTTTTGCAAAGATCATAATAAAGGGTAAATTTTGAAAATAGGTAAATATATTATTAAACACCCCATCATTCAAGGTGGTATGGGGGTTGGTATTAGCTGGGATAAATTAGCTGGTACAGTTAGCTTTGAAGGTGGACTAGGAGTAGTTAGTGGAGTAGGAACTGGATATTATGAAAATAAAAAATTCACAAAAAGATTAGCTAATAATAAACCTGTTGATTCTATGAATTTTTATTCTAAAGATGGATTAACTGCTATTATAAAAAATGCTAGGCGAATATGTGGGAATGCTCCAATAGCATGTAATATATTACATGCATGTAATGATTATGGTAGAATAGTAACAGATGCTTGTAAAGCTGGAGCTAATATAATTATAACAGGTGCTGGAATACCTACAAATATGCCCGAATTTGTCAAAAACTTTCCAGATGTAGCACTAATACCAATTGTATCAAGTGCAAGAGCATTGAAACTAATATGTAGAAAATGGAAAAGATATAATAAAATACCAGATGCTGTAATAGTTGAAGGACCATTAAGTGGTGGACATCAAGGGTTTTCATATGATGATTGCTTTAAAGAAGAATTTAAATTAGAGAATATTGTACCTACTGTAATAGAAGAGGCTAAAAACTGGGGAGATTTTCCTATAATCGCAGCAGGTGGGATATGGGATAAAAAAGATATTGATAAATATATTAATATGGGATGTACTGGTGTACAAATGGCTACTAGATTTATTGGTACTTTTGAATGTGATGCTCATGCAAATTTTAAAAAAGTAATAATAGATGCAAAAGAAGATGATATAAAACTTCTTAAATCTCCTGTTGGTCTTCCTGCACGTGGTGTTATGACAAATTTACAACAAGCTATAAAAGATAAAACTGCTCCAAAAGTTGTATGTATATCAAATTGTGTTGCACCTTGTAATAGAGGTGAAGAGGCTAAAAAAGTCGGTTATTGTATTGCTGATAGATTAAGTGCTTCATATGAAGGTGATACTGAAACTGGACTATTTTTTACAGGTAGTAATGGATATAGAGTTAATAAAATAATATCTGTACATGAACTTATGGAAAAATTAACAAAAGGAGAATAAAAATTTTTATAAAGATTTTTATTCTTATCAATATCTTATATATTACATTAAATTGTAATTCTATTGAAACTTTTCAAAAAAAATTTAATAATGCAAAAAAAAACTATTTAAAAGCAATAATAAATAGCAATACTAAAAATGAGATCAAATATTTAGAAAAGATAATTAAATATGGGAATAACCTATCTATAAATACAGATAAGTATATAAAAGAGATAAAAAAATATAATATATCAAAAACCAATAAGATTATAAACAATAAATACTCTATAAAATCTATTATAAAAAATAAAAATATTATAAAGATATTATTTAATAAGAAAATTTATAAGAAATATTTGAAATTTAGTAAAGTTAAAAATAGATATATTTTTTATATCAAAGGGAAATATAAAAAAAGTATAAAAAGAAATTATAAATTTAATAATATAGATATATCAATAAATCAATATAAAAAAGACCAGTTAAAAATAATAATAAGTAGTAAATATAATATGAAGAGTCCATATTATGTTATAAATAAAGATAATATAATAATAAAATTATCTATAACAAATCAAAATATTAAATCTGTAAAAAAAATAGATAATACTAATAAAATAATAGTAATTGATCCAGGTCATGGTGGTAAAGATGTAGGTGCAGTAGGAGTAAAATATAAATATGAGAAAGAGGTAGTATTAAAAGTATCAAAATATCTATATAATATATTAAAAAAAAGAGGTTATAAAGTCTATTTAACAAGACATAAAGATGTTTTTATAAAAGTAAATAATAGAACTAATCTAAGTAATATTAAAAAAGCTGATATATTTCTCTCCATACATGCTAATGCAGCACCCAAAAATAAACGACATAAACTAAATGGAATAGAGACATTTTTCTTAAGTCCAAATAATAGTGAAAGATCTAAAAGAGTAGCTGAGTTTGAAAATAAAGGTGATATTAGAACTATGAATTTTAATACTAAAAATACTCTTTTAAATATATTAAACCAAAGTAAAATAACACAATCAAATAAACTTGCTATAGATATACATAAACATATATTAAATTCTGTTAATAAAAAATATAAAAATGTAAAAGATGGTGGGGTAAGAGAGGGTCCATTTTGGGTATTAGTTGGAGCTCAAATGCCATCTGTACTAATTGAAGTGGGTTATATATCACATAAAACTGAAAGAAAAAGATTATTTAATACAGAATACCAAAAGCTATTAGCAAATGGTATTGCAAATGGTATTAGTGAATATTTCTCAAAAAACTAACAATATTTTTTAGAATTAAAGATTGTCTATCTTTAATTAATGGTAATTTATTTATATTAAAGAATTTTATAATAGAATTTTCTGAAGATAGATAAGATCTTTTTAAAATATTTTTATAAAAATATTTATCAATTTTATCTATTTTATCATAATCTAATAACCATATCCCTATATGCCTATTTTTACTCTTTTGTTCAAAGTATTCCTCAAAATTTTTAATATCAATATCAATAGAAGATTCTTCAAAAAATTCTCTTTTAGCACAATATTTATTCATCTCTTGAGGTTTTAAAGTACCTTTAATAAATCCCCATTTATAAACACTAGAAATACTTTTACAACATAATATATATATATTATTATTCCTAATTTTATAAATACAAACTCCAAAAGATTTATTAATTTTCATTGAAATTAATCCTACTCATATTTTTCTATTAATAATTTTAGTAAACATTAAAAAACTAATAGATACTATTATTAAAGGTAATAATACACCTAACTCAGGAGATATAATAGAACTTAATGAAAATTTATAAAACATAAATAAGATACCCCAAATAAGTAAAGTCAAGAAAATAGTAGATAATAAAAAAATACCAATATTAAAAAACCTATTATTCATAGTTATTACTGAATATATAAATATCATAAGAGGTAATATAAAAAAACTAGAAAAAAGTTTATAATAAATAATTGATCTTATTTTATGTGTACTTATGTTTTGATCATTAAATAAAAATAGAGTATAAAGAGCATCTTGTATAGAATAATTTGATTTAGAATCATAAACATTATTAAGAATTTGAGGATTAAATCCATCTAAAATATCTAAAATTCTCTTATTTTTAATAGTGATTTTACTTTTATCCCAAGTAATTACTTCATCATTATATACACTTCTAGAATCCATAACATACCATCTATTATCTTTAAAATAAGCATTTGAAGATGAGATACTATTAATAATATGATCTCCTTTAATATGAAATATTTCTATTCCACTAGCTCTTTTTTCTAGTGGATATAGCTTCTTAATATATATAAAATATTCATCATATTTTAAAAATAGATCTGTTTTAGAATTAGATAAATATCTATTATTTAATATATTACTTTTATTATCATATGAATATGCAAGAGGTGTAACTTGAGATACAATTAATAATAATAATATAATAGATGATAGCATTATTATAGGTGAATATATCTTTTTAGGAGTTAATCCCAAGGATAGTAGTGCTACAAATTCATTAGTTCTAATCATAGATACTAAAGTCAATATAAAAGCAAAACATAAACTTAAAGGGAGAATTAATGTAAATATGAAAAAAGAGTTATAAAAAACATATAATAATCTTAAATTTGCAGAAGATGGTAAATATTTATAGTTTTGTAATAGGTCTATACCTAAAAAGAATAATCCTAAGGATATTAAAATAGTAATAAAAAAGTATATATATCTCTTTATTAAATATATTGTGACTATATTATTCATATTTTTAGAGTATATTTTGATTTAACAATATTTATATCTTCTGATTTTAATAATTCTATACAAGAACAAATATGTTTTATAATATTTTCTAATTTATTAAGTTCAACCTTAGAAAAGTCCGATAAAACATAATTAATAACATCTACCCTATAAGAAGGTCTTCCAACACCAACTCTTATTCTAGCATAATCTTTACCTATATTAGAATCTATTGATTTAAGTCCATTATGACCTCCATTACTACCACCTACTTTAAATCTAACTTCACCAAAAGATAGATCTATATCATCATGTATAACTATTATATTAGAAATATCTATTTTATAATAATCTTTAATTGCCTTAGCACAATATCCAGAATTATTCATATATGTTTTTGGTTTAGCAAAAATAGTATCTATAGTTTTAAAAATTTGTGCGTTAAAATATGATTTATTAATATTTGAAGTTATAAGCTTATTGATTATATTATCTATAATCATAAAACCTATATTATGTCTAGTTAATTTATATTTCTCTCCAATATTACCCAATCCTAATATTAGAAACATACTTAAATTACTTAGCTTTTATTACACCTACTACAGGTAATCTTGGATCTAAAAAACACTCTACATTTTTAGGTAATTCTAGATCTCTTATTAGTATATTATCACCTGTATCTAAATTTGTAACATCTATCGTAATATCTTGTGGCAGATTCTCAATATTACATTTAACAGCTACTCGTCTTCTTTGAATAAATAAAAGTCCTTTATTTTTAAGACCTTTTGCTATACCTTTAGTCTTTACAGGAATATAGTACTGTGTTCTTACACCTTTTTGAGATACCATTAAATCAACATGTAGTAAATCATTTGTAAGAGGATCTTTTTGATAATCTTGAACAACAACACTTTTAATATGATCATCAACTTTTATATCAAACTGAACACTATTTTTATTTTTCATAAATCTAATATAATCATTTACTTTAAAAGCTGCATTAATATTTTCTAATCCTTTACCATAGATATTAGCAATTAGATAACCATCTCGTCTAAGCTTTTTTGTAGCTTGTTTAGCGATACTATCTCTAAGTATACCCTCTAACATGAAAACTTCCTTATATTTTAAATTTTTAGAAAAAATTATATCTAATATATTATGAATATGTGTTTAAAGTATAAAATTTAATATCAAAAAGTTCTAATCATCACTAATCATATTAGCTTGATGATTTGCTATTAGAGGTTCTATAACTTCATCAAATAATCCATCATTCATAATATATTCTAATCTGTAAAGTGTAAGATTTATTCTATGATCTGAAATTCTATTTTGAGGGTAATTATAAGTTCTAATTCTACCACTTCTATCACCAGATCCTACTTGAGATTTTCTTGAGGCACCTTGAGCTTCTTGTTTTTGTTGAATTTCTAAATTATGCAATCTAGCTTTTAAGACTTTCATAGCTTTTTCTTTATTTCTATGTTGAGATTTTTGATCTTGGTTGGTGACAACTATACCACTTGGTATATGTGTAATTCTAACTGCTGAATCAGTTGTATTAACAGATTGACCTCCACATCCTGAAGATCTCATAACATCTATTTTTAAATCAGATTGATTTATATTTATTTCTACATCATCAACTTCTGGCATAACAGCTACTGTAATAGCTGAAGTATGAACTCTTCCTTGTGATTCTGTTAAAGGTACTCTTTGAACTCTATGTGTTCCACCTTCAAATTTAAGTCTACTATATACTTGATCACCCTTTATTAAAATAACTATCTCTTTATATCCACCTGATTCACTATTACTTGAATTCATTATTTCAACTGTCCAGTTTCTATTTTCAGCATATCTTAAATATGCTCTATAAAGATCACCTACAAAAATAGCTGCTTCATCTCCACCTGTACCAGCTCTTAATTCAATATAAATATTCTTATCATCATATGGATCTTTTGGTATTAATAAAATTCTTATTTGATCCTCTAAATCATTTTTTCTAATTTCAAGTTCTTTTAACTCTTCTTTAGCCAATTCTCCTAATTCATTATCATCAAGTAAAGATTTGTTATCTTTAATACTACTTATAACTTCATTATATAAATTAGCTACATTTACAATGGGTTCTAAATTAGATTGTTCTTTAGATAGTTCAGTCATCTTTTTTATATTAGTGCTAAAATCTTGAGAAACTAATATATTATTAATTTCGTCAAACTTTTTAATAAACGGTATTAATTTATCTTGTAACATCTATCAATCTTAATTTAAAAACTTAAAATTTATAAAGAGTTTATTTTTAAATGCAACCTACTTATTTTCCTAGCTACTGTACCCTTTTTTATAACACCCTTAGTAATACAATGATGAAAATATGAATTGGCAAGCTTAAAAGATTCTAGTGCTTTTTCTTTATCATTATTCTCAATTGAAGATAATACCATTTTAGTAATATTTTTTATTCTAGTTTTATAGAATTTATTTCTTTCTGTTCTTACTGTTGTCTGTCTTGCTCTTTTTAAAGTAGATTTATGATTTGCCATTTATTTAACCCTTTTATAAATTTTTTAAGGGTAGAATTATACTTAAAAAATATTTAAAAAAAGTTTAATTTAATATAATCAAGAGGAAATCTATAATGAAATTATTTGGTACAGATGGAGTAAGAGGTAAAGCTGGTATATTTTTAGATGCTATTACAACTATGAAACTTGCAATGTCTGCTGGAATATTTTTTAGAAAAAACTCTTATACTAATAAAATATTAGTAGGAAAAGATACTAGAAAAAGTGGGTATATGATAGAAAATGCTCTTGTTAGTGGATTAACAGCTGTTGGATATGATGTCATACAAATAGGTCCTATGCCAACACCTGCTATTGCATATTTGACTCAAAGTATGAGATGTGATGCTGGTATTATGATAAGTGCAAGTCATAACTCATATGATGATAATGGTATAAAATTTTTTGATATGTATGGAAATAAATTAAATAATGCATCAGAAAAAAAAATTGAAGAAATATATGAAAATGATAAATTAATCAAAGATTCATTTCAAATAGATAAAAAAATAGGGTATTCCAAAAGAATAGATGATGTAATAGGAAGATACATAGTATCAATTAAAAACTCTTTTCCAAATAATTTAACATTAAACAAATTAACCATAGTATTAGATTGTGCAAATGGTGCTGGATATAAAGTTGGACCTACTATTTTAGAAGAGTTAGGGGCTAAAGTTATAGTTATAAACAATGAACCAAATGGATATAATATAAATCAAGATTGTGGGGCATTGCATCCTAAAAAGATTGGTAAAATAGTACTACAAAATAGTGCTGACATAGGTATAGCTCTTGATGGGGATGCTGATAGACTAGTAATAATTGATGAAAAAGGACAAATGATACATGGAGATAAACTACTAGGTGTATTATCTACATATTTAAAAAGTGAAGATCTATTGAAAGGTAATGGTTGTGTGAGTACTGTAATGAGTAATCAAGCATTAGAAGATTATCTAAATAAAAATGGTATAAACTTATATAGAACAGATGTTGGAGATAAAAATGTTATTGAAGAAATGAACAATAAATCTATTAATTTTGGAGGAGAACAAAGTGGTCATATAATATTCTCTGATATATCTAAAACAGGTGATGGTTTAGTTGCAGCACTACAAGTATTGGCATTGATTATAAAAAGTAATAAAAAAACTAGTCAGGTACTAAATCCCTTTAAACTATATCCTCAAAAACTGATAAATATAGAAGTGAAAAATAAAATACCAATATCAGAAATTAAAGGATTAGATAATATTATAAAAGATATAAAAAGCCAAGGATTAAGACAATTAATAAGATATTCAGGTACAGAAAATAAATTAAGAGTTTTAATTGAAGGAAAAGATGAAAAAATGATAGATAAATATATTGTTAAAATAAATAAAAAATTTAAAAATACATTATAGACAAATGAAAAATAAAATTATAATATCAACAATAATAGTTATACTAATCATTATATTAGACCAATATATAAAATATATTTTTGTAAACGGTTTTGAGTTTCATACAAAAGTCTTTTCATTAATATTAACATACAATTACGGAATAGCATTTTCTATGTTAGAATTTTTGAGTTATTATTTAAAATATATCCAATTATTTATATTAAGCATAGCAATTGTATACATTATATTTAATAAACAAATATTTACTGAATATCATATACCTATAGCTATGATATTTGGTGGAGGTATTAGTAATATATTAGATAGGTTTACTTATGGTGGTGTTGTTGATTATTTTTATTGGCATTATTGGTTTGATTTTGCTATATTTAATCTAGCAGATGTAATTATAAACTTAAGTATAATATTAATATTATTAAAGCAATATATAAACTATAAAATAGACAAAAATAAATTAAAGATAGGTTGAAAATGGGACAAACTATAACAGAAAAAATATTTAGTGAACATATAGGTAAAAAAGTATATGCAAATGATATGATAGAATCTAATATTGATATGGTAATAGGTAATGATATCACTACACCTATTTCTATAAAAGCATTTGAAGATGGTGGATTTGATAAATTAGCAAATCCAGATGGATTTGCACTTGTATTAGATCATTTTATACCTGCAAAAGATATAGCAAGTGCAAATCAAGCAAAAATATCAAGAGATTTTGCAACTAAACATAAATTAAAAAATTATTTTGATGAAAAAGACATGGGAATTGAACACTCACTATTGCCTGAAAAAGGTTTGGTATTACCTGGAGATGTTATCATTGGTGCTGATTCACATACTTGTACACATGGAGCTTTAGCTGCATTTAGTACAGGAATGGGGAGTACAGATATATCTTTTACCATGATTACAGGATTTAATTGGTTTAAAGTTCCTGAATCTATTAAAGTAATTTTTACTGGAAAAAGAAAAGAGTATATCAGTGGAAAAGACTTAATCCTAGAAGTTATAAGAATCTTAGGTGTTGATGGTGCATTATATAAAACACTTGAATTTACAGGTAATACTATATCTAGTTTAAGTATGGATGATAGATTTTCATTATGTAATATGGCAATTGAAGCTGGAGCTAAAAATGGTATAATAGAATATGATGATATAACTAAAGAATTTCTAGAATCAATACCATCTTTAAGATCAAAACCAAAAATTCACTACAGTGATAAAGATGCTAAATATGATAAAATCATAAATATAGATGTATCTAAATTAGAACCTGTCATAGCATACCCATTTTTACCATCAAATGGTCATAGCATATCACAAGCTGTAAAAGATAATATAAAAGTAGATCAAGTATTTATTGGAAGTTGTACTAATGGTAGATTATCAGATTTTAAAATAGCTGCTACTATATTAAAAAATAAAAAAGTAGCACACCATGTACGATTAATAATGACTCCAGCAACTCAAAAAATATTAAAAGATGCAACAAAAGCTGGATATATAGATATATTAGTAGATGCAGGAGCTGTTGTATCAAACCCTACATGCGGGGCTTGTCTTGGTGGATATATGGGGATACTAGGTGATAATGAAGTATGTATATCAACAACAAATAGAAACTTCATAGGAAGAATGGGGAGTAGAACATCAAAAATATACTTATCAAATACAGCTGTAGCAGCTGCTAGTTGTATCAGTGGTTATATAAGTGATCCATCAAAAATATAATAAAAATAAAAAAGGGATATATAAGCTTAAAACTTAATGTACTCCCCTTTAATATAGGACTATTATTTAGCCTTTAACAACCTTAGATAATGATTTTTTACTAGACTCCACAAGAGTTGTAAATGATGAGCAGTCATTCATGGCCATATCAGCAAGTATTTTTCTATCTAAATCAATATTAGCTAATTTTAAACCATTCATAAATCTTGAATAATTAATATCATTTAATCTACAAGCAGCATTTATTCTAATAATCCAAAGTTTTCTTATATCTCTTTTTTTCTGTCTTCTATCTCTATATGAATATACCAAAGCATGTTCTAATTGTTCTTTAGCTTTTCTAAAATGTTTTCTTCTTCCACTATAAAAACCTTTAGCGGCTTTTAAAACTTTTTTATGTCGTCTTCTTCTAACGACTCCTGTTTTTACTCTTGGCATTTTTTTCCTTTACCATATATTATTTTAATAATAGGTGTCAATTACTATAATTGAACTTGTCCACATATAAATATTATATTATCATGTGGAGGGACTATATAATTAACCTATGTTAATTATCCTTGACACAACATTCTTTTAACTCTTGGAGAATCAACTGATTCAATAGTTTGTGGGCCTCTTAGAGAAACTTTTCTTTTCTGGCTCTTTTTAGTTAGGATATGACTTCTAAAAGCCGAACCTCTTTTAATAGAACCATTTTTTTTGACTCTAAATCTTTTTTTAGCCCCACTATTGCTCTTCATTTTGGGCATATAATTTACCCTCCTTTATTTACATATTACTAAAAGTTAAGTATTATATTTAATAATACCTTGCATATAAGTTAAAATAAGATATAAAATATAATCATAATATTAATTATTCTATAAAATAATATCACTGCAGATAAAATTTTGTTTAATTATAGGGTAAAAAATAAATTTTCTTTTTGCTTTAAGATTAATTAGTATATTAATACTACTAAATATATATTAAACAATAATGATAATATAAAAAAAGATTATAGTATATAATTAAATCAACTAGAGTTTAATAATAAATAAAATATGGAAAAATAGATTATGTTAGTATAGTATAAATATAAAATCAAATACTAATATATAAAAATCATCAAAAAATATCTAGTAATTAAGATATATATAGGATAAAAAAATATCCCTAATAAAAGAACAAAAAACAAAATATGAATATATATTAAATGACAAAATATCTAAAATAGAAAATAAACTAAAATCAAAGCTAAATATAACTATAATATATATTTTAAGATACTAAATAAATCTTTATACTATATAAATAAAATAAAGAAGATAAAATAATTTTAGAAATAGATTATAACAAAACCTCAAAATATAGATATAAATAAAAAACTATAAGAAGGTATAAACTTCTTATAATTAAAATATAATATTAAATACTATTCAACTTCAGCATCAATTACATCTTCTTCTTTTTTAGTTTTTTCATCAGTTTTATTTTTAGTCGTATCATTTTGTTTAGCTTGTTCTTTTTTATACACGGCTTCAGATAATTTATGACTTGTTTCAGTTAAAACTTTTAGACTCTCTTCAATCTGCTCTTTTGTGGCATTTTCATCTTTCAAAATCTCTTCTAATTTAGCCGCTGCATCTATAATCTTATTTTTTTCATCTTCAGATACAATATCTTTATTATCTTCTAATGTTTTTTTTTTATTATGTAACAAAACTTCAGCTTGGTTTTTAACTTCTATTAAATCTTTTTTCTTCTCATCAGCTTCTTTATTTGATTGTGCTTCTTGTACCATTTTTTCTATCTCTTCATCAGATAATCCAGATGATCCTGAGATAGTTATATTATTCTCTTTTCCTGTACCTTTATCTTTAGCACTTACATTTAAAACACCATTAGCATCTATATCAAATGTAACTTCAATTTGAGGTTTACCTCTTGGTGCTGCTGGAATATCTGATAATTCGAAATTACCTAAAGATTTATTATCTTTAGCAAATTCTCTCTCACCTTGTACTACATGAATAGAAACAGCTGGTTGATTATCTTCTGCTGTTGAGAAAACTTGAGATTTTTTTACAGGTATTGTTGTACCCTTTTCTATAAGTTTAGTACCAACTCCACCTAATGTCTCTATACCTAAAGATAAAGGTGTCACGTCTAACAATAATACATCTTTAACATCACCTTTTAAAACTCCACCCTGAACAGCAGCACCAGCAGCTACAACTTCATCTGGATTTACACCTTTATTTAAATCTTTACCAAAGAAATCTTTCACTACTTGTGTAGCTTTTGGTAATCTAGTAGACCCTCCAACCATTATAATCTCTTTAATATCACTCTTGTCTAATTCTGCATCTTTAATAGCATTTTTAATATGTACTAATGTCTCATTAATTAAATGTTCTGTCATAGATTCAAATTTAGCTCTTGTTAATGATTTAACTAAGTGAACAGGGCCTGCATTACCCATAGATATAAATGGTAGATTTATATCTGTTTGAGTAGCACTACTTAACTCTTTTTTAGCATTTTCAGAAGCATCTTTTAACCTTTGAAGTGCCATTTTATCATTTTTAATATCGAAACCATTTTCATTTTTGAATTCATCTGCAAGCCAATCAATAATAACATTATCAAAATCATCTCCACCTAAAAAAGCATTTCCATCAGTAGATAGTACTTCAAATGTACCATCACCAATCTCTAATGCTGTTACATCAAATGTTCCTCCACCTAAATCATATACTATGACTTTTTCTTCACCTTTTTTATCTAATCCATATGCTAAAGATGCTGCTGTTGGCTCATTAATAATTCTTAAAACATTAAGTCCAGCAATAGTACCAGCTTCTTGTGTAGCTTTTCTTTGAGCATCATTAAAATAAGCAGGTACTGTAATAACAGCATCTGTTACATCAGATCCTAAGTATTCTTGAGCATCTGTTTTTAATTTACCAAGAATTTTAGCAGATATTTCTTGAGGTGTATATACTTTTTTATCAATTTCAACTGCTGCTGCACCATTTCTATTAACTATTTTATATCCAACTTTACTTTGAGCATCTTTAGCATGCTCTTCATCCATCATAAGTCCCATAATTCTTTTAACAGAATATATTGTTTTTTCAGGATTTGTTATAGCTTGTCTTTTTGCTGAATCACCTACTAAAACTTCACCTTTATCTGTAAATGCTACTATTGAAGGAGTTGTATTTTTACCCTCTTTATTAGGTATTATTTTAGCTTCTCCCCCTTCATATACAGCCATACAAGAGTTTGTTGTTCCTAAGTCTATTCCTATTACTTTACCCATTTTATTTCCTTTATTAATAATTTGTTAATTTTTTTCAATAGTTTAATGACATTTCGGTCAAAATAATAATTCCCTATGATTTTTTGCAAATAGATACCATTGCAGGTCTTAATAACCTATCTTTTAAAGTATATCCCTTTTGCATCACTTGTACTATATCCCCATCTTTTTTACTTTCATCTTCAACTTGCATAATAGCTTCATGAAATTCAGGATCAAAAGATATATCAGTTTCTACTACTGATATATCATGTTTTTCAAAAACTGTTTTAAAATTTTTTAATGTCAGATCTAAACCCTCTTTTAATTTATTTAATAACTCGTTAGAATCTAATTCATCATTATTAGATGATGATATAGCTATCTCAAGTGAGTCAATAGAAGCTAATAGATCTTTTGCAAATTTTTCACTTGCATAATCTATAGCTTTATACTTCTCTTTTTCTAATCTTTTTTTAATATTATCAAAATCAGCATGTACCCTTAAATATTTTTCTTCAGAATCTTTTAAACTCTCTTTTAATTTAGTAATTTCATCATCATTACTAGTATTAGAACTATTATCATCTAATTCATTACTACTATTAGTACATATCTCTTCATTAACATATAAATTTTGTCTATCTTCTACTTTATTATCTTGTGCTTTAATATCATCACATTTCTTTATATCTTCTTTTAATTCACTCATTGTGAAATCCTTTCATAAAAATATTCATAATTCTTGGATAATTCTCCAACAACTAAAATTTTTGAATTATTACCTTGAATATTACAGTTGTGACATATTCCTATATGTCCCATTGGTAATAAATCTTCAAAATATATATTAGTATCTAGTCTATCTACCATATCACCTTTTAAAAAATCATTTATCATAATATCATCTAAATTAAAGTCCAAAGATATTTTCAAAAACTCTTTAATATTAATAATATTAAACCCTCTCTTAGATAAATAATCTTTAACTTGAGTATATAACTCATAAGCACCAACTTGTTTTGATATTTTTATAATATATGATATATCAAACCCTACCATATCTTGTAAAAATCTATACAAAGCTGAACTATATTCAATAGTTATAGAAAAACTATCAAACTCTAAAATTATATATTTATCTTTAATATTTAAAATATTATTCAATAGATCAATTTTTTCTTCTTTAATAAAAACACAAAGACCTATTTGAGATGCAAAATATTTAAGTGATTCTAAATTAACAAAATTTAATTTAAAATTGAGTCTATTACTCCAGAACTCTTTTAAAGCATCAATCGTAGGTGTTCTACCACTACTTATGTGATTTTTAGCTAAATACCCTTCATCTCCTAGTTTCTTAAAGTACCCTCTAATAGTAGCTGAAGAATATGATATATCATACATAGATTTTAATTGACTAGAACCAATTGGTTCTAAATGTTCTATATAAGCTTTAATAATAGAGTGTAATAAAAACTCTTTTTTATCGATCATCTATACTCACTTTTATATTTTTAGCACTCGCAGGGTTAAACTGCTAAGAAATTATAGCTTATTGAATATATATTTGTCAAGTATTTAGTAAAAATAAATATATAATCACATAAATATATACATTATTCACTACTAAAATATAATATCTATAGGTAAAATTTAATGAATATATTATCTCATATATAATATCTTTTGAGTATAATAGGCTTTTGTAAGATCTAATATAAAAAAAGAGGTTACTATGAATGAAATAACACTTAATACACCCCTTGACATGCATATTCATCTAAGAGATAATGATATGTTAGATTTAGTAGGTCCTTTATGTGCTAAGTATTTTTCAGGTGCATTAGTGATGCCAAATCTAGTAAAATCAGTCACTACAAAAAAAGATGTAATATCTTATAAAAATAGAATTATTAAATCCATAGATGATAATATATTTACACCATATATGACTCTATTTTTTCAAAAATATGATAAAAAATTTCTTAATGAAGTAAAAAATGATATATTAGCAGTCAAACTATATCCATCAGGAATAACAACAAACAGTAAAAATGGCATAGAACAAATTGATACAAATAACTTAAAAGATACACTTCAAGCTATGAGTGATCTTAAAATTCCTTTATGTATTCATGGTGAAACAAATGGATTTGTATTAGATAGAGAAAAAGAGTTTATTCCAATTTATGAAAATATAGCTAGAGATTTTCCTAAATTAAAAATCATAATGGAACATATAACAACAAAAGAGAGTGTTGAATTATTAGAAAAATATGATAATATTTATGCAACAATAACCTTACATCATCTAATAATAACACTTGATGATGTAATAGGTGGACTATTAAAACCACACTTATTTTGTAAACCTATTCCAAAAAAAGATATAGATAGAAATGCATTATTAAAAGTTGCCCTAAAAGGTCATCCAAAAGTGATGTTTGGTTCAGATTCAGCTCCACATCCACAACATAAAAAAGAGTCATGTGGATGTGCTGCTGGAGTCTTTACATCTCCAATTTCCTTACAAGTATTAGTAGAACTTTTTGAAAATAATAAATGCTTAGAAAATTTAGATAAATTTTTAAATAAAAATGCAATTAATATATATAATATAAATCCACCTAAAAAAAGTATTACACTAATAAAAAAAGAGTTTAAAGTACCATCATCATACTATAATAAAACACAAAATGTAATACCAATGTATGCAAATGAGACTTTAAAGTGGAGTATTAAAGAATAAAATAACTTATACTCTTTTTTTAGTATATATGTTTATATAAATAAAATCAAAATTAATTAACGTATAATTTTTATAGTATATATAGATTATAGATTTTTGTATAACTAAATTGTCTAATTTAAAATTATAAATTAAATCATCATATAAAATCTATATGGCATAACTCTAAAGATGTACAACCTAAAAAACTCTTAGAGGTATCTATATTAAGTACTTTAAAAGTAAAAAAAGCTTCACTTTTGTTAGCTAAATCATTTTGAGCTATATCTTGGACTACACCTCTAGTTATTTTGACATAATGTGTTTTATCATAAAAAAATAACTTATTTGAACTATTATTTAAAGATAAAACTAATG
>Ga0233438_10001826_pt1 | contig 22325 bp, 10 predicted proteins | sample SI_123_September_FD_182720 | JGI IMG/M metagenome (GOLD analysis project Ga0233438, IMG submission 182720) | Seawater microbial communities from Saanich Inlet, British Columbia, Canada - SI_123_September2016_10_MG | ecosystem: Environmental > Aquatic > Marine > Inlet | place: Canada: British...
ATCAATGCTAACCGCAGTGTTGGCCAAGAAAAATTGGTTTACCAGTAGTGGAGGAGTTTCTGAGAATCCAGTTGCACAACCTGTTTCATCAGAATTGCTTCCGTCTGGACATGTTGTATTGCTGAGAATTGCGGTTGATAGGTCGAGTGTTCCCAATGACCATGCTCCTTCCAAATTTGCTTCTGTGAAGTCTGCGCCGTCAACTGAGCCTGGACCGAATAATCTCACAAGAATTGTGTCTCTTAGGTCCGCACCTGTGAGGTCGGCTCCGCTCAAATCCACGTTGTAGAGGATCGATTCACTGAGATTCACGTCTTCAAGATTTGACTCTGAAAGATTCGTGTTGGTGAAGTCGGCCCGACTTAGGTTCCGATTGTTGAGGTCTTGATTTGCCAGATTAAGTCCAGACCAATCTCGTTGCATGAGCATGACATAGCTTTCCAGCACATCTTCAACCGACAAGTTAGAATCGGTTAAGCCGCCGTCTGAGAAATTGAATTCAGCCTTTTCCCAAACAAAATTAATGTTCGCGGATTTTCCGCTTGAGTCGTCCTTCTTGAGGAGAACATCATCGAGTTCATTTTCATCGCCGCCACGGTCTGAACCTGCAAGACCCAGCGAATAGGCAGCGTCAGGGCCTGCAGAGAAACCACCCTGAGCGTATGCAGACAATGATGGTGATATTTCTGTCCCGGGGAGGGCTTGTTCACTCCATTTGAGAACTTCTTTATTGTTATCAAACAAGACATAAGCTTGCAATTTATCTCCACCTTGAGAATCAGCCAGCATCAGTTCAGGAACGCTGGTGATGAGAGGCGTAACCGTTCCGTCGGTGAATTCTCCAATCAATGATGCGAGGGTTGCGCTATCGGTCCCTTCTTCCATCGTAATTTGTAGGTCTGACCCCACGGTAGCGTCAACGGTCTTCTCGTCAACCAGTGTCCCTGTGTAGCCTTGTACAGCAGCGAGGGTGACAATGGAAAGCGTGAGAAGCATAATCACTGCGAGACGATTCACTGATTCTGCTGAACCGGAACCCTTCAATCCTCGCTTAACGTCGTTAAGCAACGGAGTTCGCCCGAGGATAACCTGCATGATTTGAGGGCCTTTTGCTCCGATTCTTCCAAGCAAGAGGGCCCCGCCGATCCACAAAGCAAAGGGTCCAAAGATACCGATAAGACCTTCAATGAAGAAATTTGAAACAATACCGTCATCGTTGACATTCATCTCTAGCCACGTATCTACAACAGCGAGCATTCCAAAGAGGAATGCAGTCCAGTGTAACCAGCGCTTTGGTTGGGCTTTCGCACTTGACTTGCGAACACCTTCTTCAATCTCAAGTTCAATGAACTCTCTTGCTCGGCTTCTTCCGAAAACAAGGGCAAGTCCAAGTGTCGTGATGGCTGTGAAGAGAGTTGCACCTACGCTAAGAGTTGGAGTAACGTCGAAATCTCCTGTTCGGAATTCCATGAACCCGACGGCAGACAATACGATGGGAACGGAAAGCAGGGCGAGGAGGTATCCTGCAAGCCACGCTACTGAAGACATAACAAAGAGTTCAAGCAAAACCATGCCCTGTAAACGCTGGCCATCCGCACCGATTACACGATGAATACTGACTTCCCTTCTCCGTTGTTCAAGAGAGAGAACCAAACCGTATATGAGGACGGCAAGAGAGAGAATGACGATTGGAATCATGATGATGTAATCAAAGATTTGAATCAAACCGAGGAAAATATTCAGGAAGGTAATCGTTCCACTGACGATATCGGTGTAGAACAACTCCACTCCCTCGTCGGTGTAAGTTCCAGCCTGCACTCGTGTACCAAGGTCTTCAAGCCAATCTGCTGCATCTGCTGTTGAGGAGGTTGGCAACTGACCGCGGTCAATGGTCACTCCGAGATACATGTGGTCGTAATCCATCAATGTGCCACGTTCGGATTCATCCAGAACTTCCCATGTAGTGAAAATTGGATTGAACGGCAGCGTAGGGTTTCCTAAATCCCAAGGTTCGTATATGCCCATAACCGTCATATTCTCTACCGTCATCATCATTCTGCAGTAAATCATTTCATTTTCTTCAGGAGTGACCTCTCCCGCACAATTCTCATCGTTAACGGTCCCCTCAAAGATGGTTGATTCATCGACGACATAAGCAAATGTGAGGCTATCCAATTGATCTCCAACATTTGCTTGTGCTTGGCTTGCAATGGTTGATGGAAGAATTATTCCTCGCTGCTCGCTCATGTTTTCAGGAGTGGGCCATTCACCCAAACCTGCGATAATGTTCCCTCCAAGTCGGTCCGCTAATTCTCCGTCAAAGGCTTCGGGACCTAGGAATCGAATGGCACGCTTGTCCGAAATTGGTGGCCCGCCTTCGGCAGCCTCGGGGTAATCAAACGTGACGTTGTCCCAATAGGGGTTAGCATCGTCGCTAATCGCTCGCATCTCAAGTGGTTGAGCCACAACAAATTCCAAATTGAAAAAGCCGCCACTGTGTATTCCTTGTCTGCCAAGAACCAGCGTACAGTCATTGAATTCAGTGAATTCGGTCAATAATTCGTCGCAGACATTGGTCATGGTGGTTGTGTTGTTGGACCATCCGGTACTGTTCTCATTACCAGGAAGTGGAGTACGAGCGTACTCAATTTTGGCGTCAAAGGGTTCTGAATCCAGAGATTCCTCGAAAAAGAGTTGTGAGAGACCAACACCGTAAGCAAGGACGGTCGTAATGACCAACGAAGCGAGGAACACACCTGCGATAACTGCAAGACCGCGTTCCTTTCCACGCCATGCTCCTTGAGCGGCGAGGCGAAGCCTGCTGGGTGCTTCCATCAATCGGTGGGTCGCACGGTTCATTATCGAGCGACTTGCTGGGAAGTCTGATTCTTTGAGTTCAAGTTCCTTATCGCTCATATCTCTTCACCTCCGGTTTCATCTGCATCGTTGTCGGAATCATCGTCCTCAACTGTACTTGCGTCATCTTCAGATACAGGTTGGTCGGTATCATCATCCAAGCCCCATGCTGAACGAATATCGGAGGCTTCCGTCTTTCCATCGTTGAGAAGTAACATTCGGTCAGCATTTGATGCAAGGTCGGGGTCGTGAGTAACCATAAGAATAGATATGGGGTTGTCTTTGTCGTGGCAGAGTTCCTTGAACAAAGCAAGAACTTCTTTCCCGCTTGCGATGTCTAGATTGCCTGTAGGCTCGTCAGCAAGAAGAACCGGTCGATTTCCTGCGATGGCGCGAGCAATGGCTACACGTTGTTGTTGGCCACCGGACAGCTGGTTGGGAATGTGATGCATACGGTCACCTAGTCCTACCTTTTCTAGAGCGATGACGGCGGCTTCTTCTGCCTCTGATGCAGACATCCCAGAGAGTTCAAGAGCCATGGCGACATTGTCTGCTGCGGTTAGATTTTCAAGAAGGTGGAAATCTTGGAAAATCCATCCAACAAGTTCTCGTCGGACATCTACGACTCCCGACGGTCCTTTCAGGCCGTAGGTTCGGTCTCCAAGTGTGATGGAGCCATCATCACCTGCTAGAAGTCCGCCGATGATGTTGAGAAGGGTCGACTTTCCAGAGCCCGATGGACCCATGAGAGCCACCATCTCGCCCTGTTTGATGTTCATGTCCACGCCCTTGAGGACCTGTAGTTTGTTCGTACCTGACCCGAAGGCTTTGGTTAAATTATTGACCTGTAGCATAGTATCTCCTCGGAATATGTATTTTTTCAAAAAGTGAATATATCAATGCCTGTTTTTCAATCAGTCCGTTTTCTCAACGCTAGTAGGCTGCAGAAGTGACCTCAAGGTACGCCCAAGCAAGTCATGAAGGGTCTGATTTGTTGGCGAAGGAGGAGCATCCGTTGTGTATGAATCCAACATCAGTTCGTAGAATGTGTCGCTCACCCCTTCGGTCAAGGTGAGCAGCATAGATGCCGAAAGATCTGTGCGTACCAATCCCCATTCCTGTCCCAGTTGAATACAGCTAAGAAAGTGGTTTTGTAGTGGTTGGCAGCATTCCTCGAGACGTTCATGGATTGGGTGGTTTGGTGGAACTTGTTGTGAAACCATGCGCCCAATCTCAACAAATTCGTTCTCTTCCCAGAATTGTTCTGAGATAAGTCGTATTTGGCGCATATGGGTCCAATACCCAGTTTTTGATGTTGGTTGCCCGTGCTCCAATAATCGCAAGTTGAGGGCGTCCAAACCCTCCTGGATGATGGTGAAAAAGAGGTCAGCCTTATCTTCAAACCAGTAATAGAACTGACCCTTGGAGATATCTATTTCCTTGAGCAAGAGATTGAGTGACATGGAATCATAGCCATGAGTGGAAAATTGTAGTTTTGATATCTTGAGCACGCGATCCTTCTCTTCCTCGGGAAGATTAAGGAATCGGTTTAACGGCATAGAAGCACTTCAAACCGCCGGTCTGACCACCGGTATATGTATGTTTGCTCTTTTGTCCCAAGCCAGAAATCCATCTGTATGAAGAATACTCAATCCCATAGAGGAGAGGAAGTTAAGCGGAGATTAAGTCAACGAAAATTGACTGAGCTTACGCTCGTTGGTGATTGGAAGTTTACTCTGCATGAGCAGAGAACAATGTCTCACTCGACTTTACTGACGCCGATGGCGTTAGGGCCTTTGGGGCCTTCACCGATTTCAAACTGAACGGTGTCTCCGTCAGTGATCTCTCCGGTGACTTCTGAGATGTGGACGAAAAGGTCGTCTCCACCTTCAACTTCAATAAATCCGAATCCTTTTACTTGGTTAAACCACTTGACAGTTCCTTGCGCCATAAACGCCGGTCAAATCTTCAAGTACTTGAGGAAGATGGAAGGAAAGCCGTTTTTGGGCGGAATTACATCAGTCATCGTGAGAGCCGAGGAAGTATTCTCCAATCTCTGGATCGTTGAGGATGAAGTCCGCATCACCAGTGTGAACGACCTTTCCATTTGCGAAGATGTACCCCCTGTCAGAACGAGCTAGGCTTAATCGAGCATTTTGTTCCACGATGAGGACCGTAATGCCTTCTTTTCGCAAGTTATCAATTCGTTCAATAATCTGTTGTTGATAGAGAGGTGAAAGAGCAGCTGTAGGTTCGTCCAAGAGAAGGAACGATGGGTCTGAAATCAAGGCTCGTGAGATGGCTAACATTTGGCGTTCACCGCCTGAGAGAGAAGCCGCCAAGTCGTGTTCTCTTGAACGAAGGTCAGGGAACATGTTGAGGGCTCGCTCAATGCGTTCTTTCAAGACCTTGTTTGAAAGGGAATTCCCCCCCATCTGCAAGTTCTCTTCAACCGACAGCGTCGGAAACACGTTATTCACTTGAGGGACATACGCGATTCCTTTGTTGACCAGTTGGTCTGTACGTAACTTTTCGATGGATTCGCCGTCATATGAGACTTCCCCGTCGTAATAGGTCGCTATTCCGAACAAGGCTTTGATGAAAGTCGATTTTCCGCATCCATTTGGCCCAATGATGGTGACAAATTCTCCTTTGTCAACATAAAGGTCTACGCCGTAAAGAATCTGCACGCTTCCATAACCAGCCGTTAGGCCTTTGACATCAAGCATACGCGTCATTCTTCTTCACCCCCATCAGCAGCCCCACCGAGATAAGCCTCGATAACGGCACGGTTTGATTTGACTTCTTCCGGGGTCCCAACCATCAGGACTTCTCCTTCGTTCATGACAACAATACGGTCTACGCCTTGGCGCAGGATGAAGTCCATGTTATGTTCAATGACGAGAACCGAAATGCCTGTTGTGTCCACGAGTTCTCTTAAATTGGTGAAAATTTTCATCGCAAGTGGGCCCGCCACACCTGCAACAGGTTCGTCAAGCAAGAGCAAATCGGGACTTCCCATCATTGAACGTCCGATATCAACAAGTTTGCTTTGCCCGCCCGAGAGTTCACTTGCAAGGTTGTGTGCCATGTGGGGGACCTCAAGTTGGTCAAGAACAGCAAAAGCGTTAGCCAGGCGTTCTTTTTCTGAAGGTCGAGACCGTCCTCGGAATAAGGAAAGGAAGGGGTTGGGTGAAAACTGCTTGCGCGGTGGAACCAACATGTTCTCAATAACAGTCATGTCTTTCCAAAGGCGTGTGTGCTGGAAGGTTCGGGTCATCCCTAATTTTTGGATTTGGTCTGGGCGCTTGTCTGAGACATCTTCCCCAAACACCTCAACGGTCCCTGAGGTCTGTTGAAGAAGGCCACTGATGCAGTTGAACGTCGTCGACTTACCGCACCCATTTGGACCGATTAAACCGATGAATTCTCCCTTTTTGACGTCAAAGGTGACATCCTTTACGGCGACCAAACCGCCAAACTCCATTCGCAAATTCTTGACTGACAAAAGTGGCTTCATTGTTCTTCAGCCCCCTTTCCTGATGGATGCGGAGGCCTGTAAGGGACCTCGGGCAGCAATCCTTTCGGATTGTATCGTAATGAAAACACAATGAGTAATCCGATCAAAAGCACCTTGACATAAGCCATTCCCGCACGGACTGCTCCTGTTGGGTACGCTTCCTCAATTGAACGGTCGTCAAAGAAGAAGGATGCACAAGCGAAAATCAGGCCTACCCAAAAGAACGTCTCCCGTACAGATTCCCATTTGACTAGGTGAGCGAAGAGCACGATGGCGATGCAAATCCACATGACCTGCAGTTGGTCGATGACAAGCCATTCAAACCAACCGTCAATCGTAGATGCTACCTCGTTGAGGGGAAGGTCAGAACTGCCTTGGCCTGCGACGAGGACATTGAATACAAATTCCATGAGAACAATGATGGACGCCCCGATGATCATTCCGCGATTGTTTCCAACTCCTCCAATGATAAATGCTGCCCAAACCAAGAAGGTCGTTTTAGCAGGAGACATGAAAGACGGTTGGAATCCAGTAAGTTTCCATGCCCAGAGGGCCCCGGCAAAGGCAGCGATTGATGCTCCCAGTGCGAGACTGGCTGCTTTGTGACGCAGAACATCGTGGCCGTGGTGTTGAGCGACTTCTTCATCTTCCCTAATGGCTCGAAGAATGCGCCCCCAAGGAGATGCAAGAACCGTGTTAAGCAGCCACCATGTTAGAATCAAGCCGATGAGGCCGATGGTTGCAAGAACAAACATGTACGGTGCAGGTTCGCCAAGGTTGAGCCATTCACCAAGGGTTGCAGCCATACTTTGAACGCTGTCGTCTCGAGAACATGCTATGGGAGAAAGAGGAATGCCGTTCTCATCCAATGGAACTGAGTCCCCACAGAACCACCACTCTTGAAGCGGTAGTTTGTAACGGGAAATTCCCACTGCACTACCCCACGAACCAGCACGAAGGAGTGGCTCTCCGCTCAGTAAGACGCGGACAATTTCGCCAAGGGAAATGGTGATGATGGCGAAGTAATCACTACGCAGCCGAGCGGTTGGATAGGCCAGGAACCATCCTGCAAGAGCCCCGAGGAACATGGAAAACAATACGGCGTAACCAATTGGCCAGTCATAACCATGCAGTTCCTTGGGCGCCGTCAAAATTCCAACGGTGATGGCTCCGATTGCAGCGAAGAAAATGACTCCGAAATTGAGTTGGCCGGTGACACCTGTGTGCAAGTTAAGAGAGAGTGCTAGAATAGCGAATATAGCGAATGTAACCATTACGTTCGATAGTTGAAGGGTTTTCACAAAGGTGGCTTTGTCTGAATCCGCAACGGGAAGCCAGTAAATGAGGCAGGCCATGACGATGGCCAAAATTCCAAAGAGCAACCAGGAACCGAGTTGACTTTCTCGCCCGTAGGGCATGCGTAGTTTCTCAAGCGTTTTGTTTCGCTTTTCGACTACCGTTTCCTTTACTTTTGATTTCCCAGCGTTGACTAAACGATGCGCATTTATGCCAATAAATCCAATCTTAGCATCAATTGCTTGGGTTGTTTTACGCCAAGTCGAGGAAACCCGAGTACTAACATCATCCCATCGGCCAGCAAGCGAGGAGAGATTCTTCAAGCGAGTTGATGGTTTCATCTCTATTCCTTGGAGGGTGTGATAGGCTTCTCGCCAGGCGATGAGGTAGAGAAGGATGGGCACTGCAGGCCAAACGAGAATGCCGATTGAAGAGATGATTTCCACCAAAACATGTTCAGCCTCCATGAACGAGAGCCACGCTTCCTGTTGCATCGTGGTAAAATCAGCCGGAGCATGGGAAAGGGCGATTGATTTGTCCCCCCCAGTTATTTGAGAGAAGATTTCACTGTTAGCGATGGAATTGTCCTTAACAAACCGGCTAAAGAGGTAAACGACGTAAGCCGCTAAGGTCGAAAGAAGGTAACGTTGACCACGAAGGCTGTTTCGAACACTGAAATGATGAATACCGAGAGGAGCAAGGAAAATTCCCAAAATGGATGCTCTCTTTACGTTGGGTGTGAAATCTTCCTCGGCTCGTGTTCGTATTCGTTTGATGTTCCACTTGTCATAAGCATCGCCGATACCCTTTGGCATCACCAGAAGGATGGCGATGATCATAACATAGGGCATAACCTCTGCTAGGTTGGCATAGTTTGACCGATCTAGTGGCGTTCCAATTCCCATCAAAATCGGAGAGGATACAGACCGAACAAATCCGATTAGAAGCGCTCCAACGATTGCACCCGGTATCGAACCAATCGTGCCCAGAACAATGACGGCAAACGCGGGGAGGAGCAGCGTAAAGCCTGTTTCGGGGCTATAGCGGACAGTCATTGCAAAGATAGCCCCACCCAATCCCGAAATTCCAGCGGAGAGGAACGCACTCATCATGTGAACTCGCTCGACGTTAATTCCGCAACTTGCGGCGAGTTCTGGGTTGTCAGCGACTGCACGCATGCGACGACCAAGACGAGTCTTGGTCAACAGGAGGAGCAACAAGCCAACCGATGAAAAGATGACCAAAGGCATTGCTGCGTTGTAATAAGAGTAATTTGCAGTGAGTTCAGTTACGCAATCAGAACCCACTGAATAGACGTCAGCAAGTGGCTTTGAGTCTACACTAACAACTTTTTCATATACCGGTGCGGCAGCAGTACCCACATTTTCACATGAACCGTGCGTGTATGTGTCACCGCTTGCTAGAGAACGGTCGCCTAGATTGAGCTTTGTCAGGGCCGTAGGTGCTTCAAACCGTTGCTCTCGTGCGATTCTCCAGTCAATATCGGGCTCAAACAATTTTGTTCCTGCTCCAAAGCGAAGGTAAACAATTGCTCGCAAAATCAAAGCCACACCTAACGATGCAATCATCATGACATCAGCGCTTGATTTTCTGTCTCGAAAGCCCCTAAAGACCAGTCGGTCAATGATGATTCCAGCAAGTCCTGTAAGAACAAAGGCTCCAAGCAATGTCCACAGCAATACGGTCCATACGAGAACACCATCTTTGGGGACTGAAACAAGCGGGAAAAAGTAGTCCATCCACATGATCATGATGGCAACATACATCCCAAGCATGAAAAACTCGCTCTGTGCAAAATTTCCGTACCGTTGAACGCTGTAAGTCAGCGTACATCCAACGGCAATCGCTAGGTATGTTGAGGACCAAGTCAGTGTACTAAATCCAATTGAACTCAAATTAAAGTAAATGACGGCATTTGTATCAAGTCCTATCATCAGTAATTCAATGGTGAATAAGACAACGAACAGCAGGAACAATGGTGAGAGCACCATCAGAGAGGACCGAAGCCATCCCTGTGCTACATCGTCAAAGACAATCTTGACCAGAAGGAACCCCATCGAGATGAGTTGGATTGACTGAAGCAGCCACACCATGTCGTTGGGAAGATTTCCGGAGAGGATCGCATCAATACCGTTGCCGATACCCGATTGATACAGCAATCCTAGCATGGCGTCAAGAGCCACTACCGTTGCAATCACAAGTCGTTGCTTGAGGCGAGAGAGTCCCAGCCACTTGATAGAAAGTGAGGTTTTGCCTTTTGATTCGTGTTCAGAATCCATTTAACAAAGCCTCCGCATATCTTTCCCAAGGCGATTGAACAATCCACGGGGTAAAAACCCCTGTTGGATTAGCGCAAACGAACTCATTCAGCGTTGTCTTGTACACCGTTTGCAACCGTCCAGTACTTGGTACAGGTGAAGGTTCCATCGGAAGAGGTCGATGCATCGTAGCCACAAATATCGTATCCGTCGCCACCAACGTCGCCGTTAGCAAGGAAGGTGTGGAGTCCACTTGCGCCCTCGTATGCAGTTCCAACTGAGTTGATTGCTTCTCCAGGAGTGTCTGCTTCGGTAAGGACAGCTTGTCCAAGCATCATGATTGAATCATAGCTGGTCAAGACGTAGGCCTTAATCGAAGGGATATCGGAAGCATCATAGCGTTCGGAGAAGTTTCCGAATGAATCGCCTGCGCGAGGAGTGGTCACGTAGAGTCCGTCAGCAACGACGTCGTCACTGAGTTCCTCAAGAAGTCCTTCACCAGCAGGTCCATCGCCAGAGAAGAGCATAATGTCAAGTCCCTGAGTTGAGATTTCGTTAAGAATCATTGCAGCGTCGGTCACGTAGGAAACCATGAAGACTGCGTCACAGCCTGCGTTAGCAATTTGTGAGATTTCTGAAGCAATGCTTGTTGCAGTTTCTGCATACCCGATCTTCTGGCACAATTCTCCGTCCCAAGCATCTTCGATTGCGTCTGCGAATCCTGAGCCGTAATCGTTGGTCATGTGGATGATTGCAGGGTTGCTCACATTCATTGCAGCCATCATGTCAGCAGCTGCTGGTCCTTGGATAGCGTCAGAAGGTACAATTCGGAAGAAGTCAGGGTAAGCCGTAGCGTTGCTGAGACTTGGGTTGGTGGATGCATAGGAAATCATTGGGATTCCTGCAGCGGATAGCACAGCGTTAGCGGCCATGGTAGCGCCAGAGCATGCAGCCCCGCCAACGGCGATAACACCGGAGTCAACCAGGGTTTGTGCAGCGGCAGCAGCGGTAGTACCGTCGCAGCCTGAGTCTACTTCAACGAGTTGGAACTCAATGCCCATTCCGCCGTACATGAGGTTAAGGTCAACAATTGCTTGTTGAGCACCGTATTGGAACCCAGCAGCGTCTTGTGCGAGAGGTCCGGTGAGGGGGTTCATGAATCCGAGCTTCACGATTTCATCAGGAACGACAACACCGTCAGCAACAGTCCAGTAGGCCATACATTCGTACTCTCCGTCAGTTGCGTCGTCAGCGGAGTAATCGCAGATATCGTAACCTGCACCACCAACGTCACCGTTAGTAAGGAAGGTGTGGAGTCCACTTGCGCCTTCGTAAGCAGTTCCGACAGTAGCAATTGATGCAGACAAATCGGTGCCGTTCAAGTTGTAAGCTTCACCAATGATGGAAACTGCATCGTATGATGTCAAGACATATTGCTTGATGCTTGTAATGTTGGTTGCGTCGTAACGAGATTCAATGTCTCCGAAAGAGGAACCAGCACGAGGTGTGGTGACGGATAGTCCGTCTGCAACACTGTCATCGCTGAGTTCTTCAAGAAGTCCTTCACCAGCAGGTCCGTCGCCAGAGAAGAGCATAATGTCAAGTTCTTGGGTTGCGATTTCGTTGAGGATAAGAGCGGCATCAGTTACGTACGATACCATGAACACGGAGTCACAGCCTGCATCAGCAATCTGTGTGATTTCAGATGCAACGCTTGTTGCAGTTTCTGCGTAGCCGACCTTAGCACACAGATCGCCGTCCCATGCGCCTTCGATTGCGTCAGCGAATCCTGATCCGTAATCGTTGGTCATGTGAATGATTGCGGGGGACTCTGCTTCCATCTCGAGCATCATTGCTGCAGCAGCAGGTCCTTGGATGGCGTCGCTTGGGACTACACGGAAGAAGTCAGGGTAAGCCGTAGCGTTGCTGAGACTTGGGTTGGTGGAAGCGTAGGAAATCATTGGAATTCCTGCAGCAGAGAGAACTGCGTTAGCAGCCATTGATGCGCCGGAGCAAGCAGCCCCTGCAACAGCGATGACACCGGAATCAGCCAGTGTTTGAGCGGCTGCGGCACCAACAGTACCGTCGCAACCGGAATCTGCAACAACCACTTCAAAAGTTGTTGTAGTTTGTGCAGCGTTCAAATCGATGATCGCCTGTTCAGCACCGTATTGGAATCCATCCGCATCTTGGGCCAGTGGGCCTGTGATGGGGTTAAGGAATCCAATTTTGACTGTAGTACTGTCTGCCACAGGGTCTGTAACAGGGTCTGTACTTGTGTCATCTGTGTCTTCGTCATTGCTTGTACAACCTGCTAGAGCAGCGGTCATAAAAGCTAAGGCCATAAGGGTGGTAAGCAATTTGTTGTTCATAATTCTCTCTTCCTGACCTTTCGGAGGAACGCTCTTCTTATATGGATATCCCCGATTGAGACTGATTGTTTTCAATAATGAATGAGAGCCCCAAGGCTCTAGGATATGATCTGTCTTGTCCAATTTAATCAAGGTCAATCTCAAAGAGATACGCTGCATCTTCCGCATAATGGGCAGGAAGGTCGGAGGGGTCGGCGATGATTACCGGTTCAAGTGATGAAAATCCGTGACTTGTGTAGAGCCGTATGAGCCCAGGGTTGTAACCAACGGTATCAAGGCGTATGAATCGGAGGTCATTCTGATTGCAGTGATTTTTGGCCCATTCAACAACAATTCCAACCAAGGATTTACCTCGTTGTGAAGGATTGTTTGCAATTCGATGGAGAAACACCGACCGTTCTGTTGGACCCCAGATGAGTTCATCATCGTAGGCAACAACCCAAACGCAAGCAAGTTTACCTTCAATCAATAGCTTCCACTGACGGCCTTCGCGAATCTCTGATTCAACAAGTTCTGTGCTGATTTTTGGCCATTGAACCGTCCCTTTGGACCGTTGCAACTCTGTGGCTGCGTCGTAAAGCGCAAGTATGGCACCAAGGTCAGCCAACTCGCTTTGAAGAATCTCCATGGGCAATGCTTCCCTCGTGAGCCTTTCAACCTTTCAGATCATACATTCATGGAGTGTAATCCAAGAACATAAATATCCCAAACACGAACACTATCAGAGGGACAATGAGAATCTCAAAGGTGGACCTTCGCCTTGCTAGAACATCCATTTCAGTCCCTATGCTAAAGACAGAACCCTCTCCAGTTTCTGATGATGGCACCATCGTAATCAGCGCACTGGCCTCGGTTTCATCCCCGCCCCATGCGTCAAGATGCTCTCGTGATCTTGGCACACAATCGCCCAAAATGTAAATCGGGTCACCTACACCGATAGCACTGACAGTCCATCTCTGATTTCCTTTCTCCCATTGCTCAATGATTCCTCCAAGGTTTGAAATTTTCTTTTCCGTCTGCCATAAGCTCGGGTCGATGATCATGCCTCCTGTACCGTCATGTACGATGAACGGAACGCCACCGTTTTGGGTCTCTTCAAGCTCCCAGCTGCATTCTGTGCCCTCATCGGTTTCATGGCAGACGTACCTGTAACGGGACCAGCTCCAAACGACCGTCCCCTCCATGTCCCTTCCCCCAACCCTAAAGGAAGGAGTTCCGGAATTCGAAGGACGTACTTGACCGACAACTTCTGCCTGCCCAACAGCAACGCTACGAATTGGACTGGTTGGGAGGTCGTTGATTGTCCGAGAAAGGTTTGCTTGACGGTAGGCGTTGAAAAACCATAACACGTTAACGATGGTTACTACTGCTGTCATGAGCCATCCAATCAGCGTGTGAATCTCATTACCGTCCCGAGCGCGAAGGTCCGAGGATAACCAAATGAAGGATGCCGCGAAAATGATCGCCCCTAGACTGTAAGGCGTCACCATTGCAGGGCGTGGTGTACCGATCCGTTGAGGATGTTCGGGTATGAGCGCCCCATCTCCGTCTTGTCCGTACACGTTGGAGTATGATGTCGGCAACGGAGGACATCCAAACAGCCAGTCTTCTGAGACCTGGCGAAGTGGATGCTTTGCTGGCCCGATGACCTCGCCGTTAGGCCCGCAATGTTGGAACCGCCTCCCCTCTGACCCTAGCACTCCGATTGCAGATTGAACCCCACTTGCAGCAGTTCGGTTCTTCTTGCGAATTTTCCTCAAATCCGAAAGAAGCGAGGGGGGGGTGCTGTACATGAAAAATAGTCCGCCAATGCCGACAATAAGAAGGGCCCAACGGCCTGCGTCTTCACGTTGCGTGACTTCAGGTGGTGACCCATAATCCTCAAAACTATTCACTTCTGTAATCGATAGCAGTTGGTAGTATTCAATCGGCTCATTTTGAACAAGCAGGTATGCAATCAAAAAACGGTTATCATCACTGTCCGGCCCATTTCCTTCAATGTCACGCTCCCATGCATTGAAACAATCTGCTTGGAAGAACTCGCCCTCCGGTTTTAAAACCCGGGATTGGTCGAAGGATGTCGTAATTCTATCTCCTTTATGGTCTGAGAAAGTAAGCGTTGAATCGGAGTCCAAACTAACCCCATAGTTGAGGTCGATGTTTCCGTCCTCATCCTCACTTTCATAACACCCTTCAGTGGCGATGACGCCGTCTTCAAGTTCTAGAGGAATCAAGACAAAAGCTGCTGTGTTTTGTTGATACTGTGATTGTACATATCCATCTTGAAGTGCCTGGAAATTGTATGATTCAATCTCCCCGAGTTCATCCAAGCGGTCGGCTTCCGAAATTTGAGGAATGTCGGGGATAGATAGGCCGTTAGAATACATTACAAAACCCGCAATAAACAAGGCTGCTGCGATGCAGTATCCGATAGTATTCCTCACTTTCAGACTGGGAAGGTGGAACAAACCCTGATCTAAATCTCTAACATCGGATTGATTGTCCATGGTCTTTCCCTTATCCAATCGTTATTAACTCAATTCCCTCGTGTTGGGTTCCAAAGGGAAAAACAGTGCCGGGGGCAGGATTCGAACCTGCGAAGCAATATGCAGAGGAGCTTGAATCCACCCCCTTTGACCACTCGGGTACCCCGGCTTCTTGGTTCGGGCTGATGCCTTCTCTTCTTGACTATTCCTCTCGTGAGGTGTCCATGAGTTCGGGGGGGCGGGGTGGTGGGCGTGTTCCAAAAACGATACGCCGTATCTTTGCTCGTTGGTACACCTCTTCCCGTTCTTCCCACCGTTGCCGTGTGACAAACAGCACCAGACCGGCCAATACAACCGAGAGCAAGGACAGACTGAATAATGCCATCTCCCCCTGGGGGTTTTCGGGTTCACCACTTTGTATGTCAGCCAAAGGTACTGGAATTCTTGGCGTCATGTTTTCAATTTCGACCGTCAAACCAAGGCGTCCGGTTTTCCATGCCTCTACTTCCCAAACATAGTTTGACCATTCGCCTCTTGATAGTGATAGGAATTCTGTCTGATGGAGCGTCCCCTCATCGTCCCTGAGGTGGATGGTTAGATTGCCGTCCAATAACCCGTTGTTTGCAATGCGCACGAAGACTGAGATGTTTTCTCCGACAGAAGGTCGGAACGGAAGGGCTGAGATGTCAGTAAAAGTTGGCTCAAAGGCCACCCATGTGATGCCAATTCGAAGCGGATCGTCAGATGTACCCAATCCCACTAATGGCCGTCCCGAGCGGTCTTCCCCCTCAAACCATACAACAAGTAAATCACTGCGTTGAAGTTCAACACCATTTGGTTTGAGATTCAAGGTTGACTCGTAGATAAATTTCGTATTCAATGAAAGGTTCAACGGAACCAAGCTTTGACCTTTTGACCCTGCGACTTCCTCACCCATCCGGTAAAAGACGTGGTGAAGAACCAATGGTTCGGGAGACATGTGTGTATCATCGCTAACCATCAGCATCAACGGTACCGCTTGGAGCGCATCAGAAGTAATCCCTTGAAGTGAGCCCGGCGCAAGTGTAAGTTGAGGGGAAAGGTCGTCAACAATTACTTGGTATTCCAATGGAGTCAAATTATAATCCGAAAATCCGAGAACATCAACCCTCAATTCTCCATAATCATGATACAGCGTATTCTCATCCATCATGGCCTCAAAGGAGAATAAACCGTTGGTTGAATGAGTGATGTTGCCTGATTCTTTTCGCTCACCATCGCTCAACTGCCAAAATAATTGGCCTTGTTCAGGAAGGAACTCAGCGAGATGGTTTGTGCCCGTATGGAACATTCCGATTTCATGGTGGACCCTGTCATTACGATGGAACCAATGGCTTGTTTCATTGTTTGAGCCTACGGGTAGAGTTGTATCATTGATATTGAGCCATCGCATTTCCAACGTGTTGGATGGAGCCCAACTAAGCCGGTTGATTTTAGATAATCCCAGCCCGAGGTCATTCCCCTCATCAATAATTTTGAGAGAAGGAGTTCCCCCTTCTTCCATCAAGTCAAAGGTCGCATTCCATTCAAGTCGGAACTTAATTTCAATTTGAAAAATGGAGGTAAGTGGACGCTGTGTTACCGATATTGTAGGTTCTTCCATGAAGCAAACATCATCATAGATTATTTCTCCAAAGCGAGGCTCGTAGTGGACATTACAGTCGTTGGGCTGGTCCCTTCCCAATAATGCAAACCGGATATCTTCAAGAGATCCCAAACCGTTGCCATCTGAAATATCAAATGAAAATGTATGCTCCTTGCCCGCAAACAGTGAGTCGTTTTCGAAATCCATCGTGATGCTTTCAATATCCATAAGAGTGTCATAACGCCGTTGTACAGTAAATGTAGCCAGGTCATTCGCTTCGCCAAATGAACCGCCGCCTTCTAGGAAATTCCCGCCTAAATCCTCACTTTCAAGAACGATGCTTACTCTGCCGGTATCACTTGCGAAACCAACTGCATCTGTCCATGATAGAAGGGGCAAGTCCACTTCTAACTCTGTACGGCCAATATTGAGGCTCACATTCTCCTGTTTGTATTCACTCGTATCCATCACACCATCATTATTGGAATCGTCCCGAGCCTCCATCCAAGAGAATACGCTCAGTTGTGATGAGACGCCTTCGATGTCAATCACGCTAAGACGGATAGGAATGTCCTGCCCGTTCGTCCAAACGTGGCCATCAGCAAGAACTTCATTTCCTGAATCCAATATAGTGAGAGACGTCACGGTCGGAGAGGCGATATCAAAGAGAAAACGAACGGGGTTGATGATGACTGTTCTATCCTCACTTGTCGACGCAGGAGTGCTCACGGGGCCCGTTCGAGAGATGGTCGGTTTGATTTGGAACCAAGTATTGCTAGGCAACTCGTCCGATAATTGTGGAGAGTTGAGTGGAAGGGAAAATCGTCCGTCGGGACCCACGTCGGTTGTCCAGTTTTGTGACCAATTAATAGGCGACCCAGTCCATTCATCTGGACCACCCGATTCGTTACGAGGAGGGATCGTTTGGATGAATATTTGAATTTCAGCCTCACCTTCGGAAATCCATTGGTTTGAAATCCCCTCCATACGAATTCTGCCTTCTGCAATCATTGAACGATTGTTTGAAAGATGGTACGGCCAAAGCGGATTGGTCCAATCATCCAATCGTCGAGATTGGTCGTCTGTGACTTCAAATTGAATGATTTCCATGTCATTCTCAACTTCATTGAAGTTCGTTTTCCTAACAGAGACCGCAGGGCCAGCCTGCAATCCATCCGTATCAGTTCCATAGGTCAGGACGTAGAGGTCATCAACATCGTCAAGAAGCCAAGTGCTGGTAAACACCCAAGTAATGCTGCAGGAGTTAACAACACATGATGCCTGAGAATTTGATATGTTAATTGGAGCCAGTCCTGCTCCATTGAGATGGAGGAAGCGAGGTGTTGTATCGAATCGTTCAACCTTAGCGTGGACAAAGGCATCTGCTGCATTGTCCGTCCGAGAAAGAAGAAGTTCAATGTGATCAAAGTCAGAAGCGTCTTCCGATAGATCAAGGGGATTGATTCGCTGGTGGTGCGTTACAATTGTAATGGATTCACCTGGGAGCCAACGAGTATGTTGCATTTCTTCAACCGATTCAATCATCAAAGGGGACGTCTGTGCGTCCAAGTCGACTGTGATACCGCCACTTTGAGTAGAAACATGGAGAGGAATATCAAGGATTTCGCGCATATCGCCAGTGAATGATGCTTGCTTGGCTTCATTCAGAATGGTTCCAGGAATTTCTATGTCGTAGGTTTGAGCTACATACATGTGTTGGAAATCAATAACTTTCAGGTCTCCTTGGCCTTGAAGAAGAATAGAAAGTTGACATGTTACTAAGTCAAGGTTAGCAGTATAGGGTCGCTGAATGACCCGGTTAGGGCATGTTTGATTAGAGGTGTAAAGATAACCGGTTGGACCGGAAACTGTTGTTTGAACAGCCCCGTTGATCAACAAATCAACGGTTCCGCTCGTATTGGTAATGAGAAGATAGAGCGCTGTTGTAGGAATGGATGAAGTCGTTACAGCAGTTGGCACAATTGCGGTGTAATTCAGACGATAAGGAATGGAATTGACTTGAATCGAGGGGGACGGTTGGGTGGCGTTCCACTGCCATTGTAATTGGTCGTAATGAGCGTCTGAAAATTGATGATTCATTCCAAAAGATGGGGACGCTCCAGTTTCTGACCACTGCCATAGACTGAGGTTATTGAGGCCAATTTGGAGTTGGGGTGAATTCGGAGGAGAAACACAATCAAGAGTCATCTTTGCACGACGAAACACCTCGCCACCGTTGGCATCAACTCGGAGGGAATGAACGAGTTCAGGGGAGCCAATGTAGGACATGTTGAAATGATTCAATCCTCCGTTTACACCAGCATAAGACGAACTTACGAGTTGTGCTCTTGGATTCGTCCATGTCAAGTTGTCTCCATAAGTAGTCAATCGGTATCCGGAATGTGGGCAAAGTGCGATGGAAGGTAAATCCAATCCTAACGTACCGTTGACCTCAAGAAATCCTTCACTGGTCAATACCAATTGTTGGAATCCTGGTGTGATTGATTGGAGATATTGGGGGCTAAAGTAAACTGTAGAACCAACGGTCAAACTGTGAATAAGAGGCGTGACCAACACATCCAGCGTACTCATGCTAACACGAATTTGAACGGTGGGGTGTTCAACGGGGTCAACTGCCAGATGAAACGGTAAAACGAGTCCATTGTGGCCCGGGATTACATCCCCACTGGCATCCAGTACATCGAACACCATGCCGGTATCGTCAGGGACATAGGCCCAACCATCAACCAAACCGTAACCGTAGTTTTCGTCAGGATAGAGCGCTGGCGATGTCCAAGATCCTGCAGATTCAAACACATCCACTTCGATTCCTGCGTCATCAATGTACCATCCATCGGCCTCGATGTATGAGTCTGAAAAGAATGAAAAACGGGCCCGTACCGTTGTTCCTGAGAGGTTGGAAAGGTCTTTTGTTTTCAAATCAAAACCACGAGGGGCTTTATTTCCGCCGCAGCCCCCAGCAACGTTTGAACCGTCCAGGATGCCTTCACCGAAAAAAGGAGAGTTGGTGTTTGGGGTTGAAATTTGGTCGTGAAACGAGGTCGTGTCAACCGGCAAAAACCACCAAGAGTCGCCTCCATCGGTTGATATGGACACTGCCCCGCCATCCCAATCAGCCTCTGTGCAGACCCATGAGCGAAATGTGAGGCGGGCAGTGGCGTTATCTGGAACGACATATTCTGGGCTAACGAGATGTGTGTAAATATTAGGCTGGTAACGCGTTGTAAGATTGATTGCGGCTCCATTGAGACCTGAATGGAATGCCCCTGGACCGTATCCCGAAGTGTTTCGTGTTTGGCCGATTTCCCATGCCTGTACGCCTGTTCCTTCAACATACCATCCCGATGGCGTCGTCAACGTGGATTCAAAAGAGTCGGTATCAAATGAAGCCCCGTTCATACCGTATTCGTCATTCCATTGCCATTCATTAGTATCGCCATTTGGAGGAGGAAGCCAGCCCTCTGAACTCCCAATGGTTCCAGAAGGTTGTGTTGAGAAATTTGCAACAAGGCGTTTTTGTTCCAAAGCAGTACCCAAGTTACTGTAAATCGAGATATCATCAATCATGATTCCTTCCCAACCCGATGACCCGCTTCCACCAAAGCCCACTTGAGAACTGGTTAGCACAACGAATTCCAAAAGTGCGTTACTTGCGTTAACATGTGAAGAGGCATTAGCAGGAAGTGAATACACCAAAGGAACCCAACGGTTTGATTCGTCCATGTAGTAGGTGCCCTGCCAGTTAAATCCATTTCCAGGGAGGCCAGGTAGTCCCGAGAGAAGCTGCCATGTTGTTCCGTTGTCAAGGCTGAGGAACGTCTGCATGTTATCGTTAAAACTTCCTTCAAGGTCCCAATTCGCCCAGAATTCCAGATCAAGGGGCCCTGTCATCCCAGATAAATTTGCACCAACTCGCAATATTCCGTAGGCATCAGGTTCGTATGACCCGGTGAGATTCCCATGAAACCATACGCCAGGTAGGTCTCCCTCATTCGAGAGATTCATGTTGTCAAGGAACCATCCTCCACGGGGAGAAGGGGTTGCAGACGTTTGGAAGCAAAGGCGGAATTCAAAGGTTGAGGCCCCGTTGGGAAGAATTGAGTCAAGCGAAAATTGTGATGAGATCCATTGTCCAGACTGTCCCGACCAAACATCGGAGGGCGTATCGGAGAGGCCTGAAACATTGCTGTACCCACCCACTGGGACGAGGTGCTGCCATGCATTCTGTGAGGAAGTCCTCCACTCCATCCAAGCTGCATCTGTATCATCTAAAGCCAGCCACTGGTCAATAGAAAGGGTGTAATTTTTCACGAAACCTGGGATTGAATATGATGGTGAAATAAGACATCCGGTCATGCTTGCTTGCAGGTCGCGCGGGTGAACGGTCCCCACAACATTTTGACCAGACGGGGATGAAACAGGAAGGCTGTGAGAACTGTTTGAAGTCCAGCTTCCTGGTTGGGCAATTCCCCACACAGAATGGTGAAGACCGGTTCCTCGCCAGCCAACTGCCGTTTCTACGAGCGTCTCAAAATCGGTAAGGGTGGCGATGGATTGTTGAGAAGCCAGGCTTAATTGCCCGCCACGACCAATCCCTTGAGTTCCATTATGAGTGCCACTCCAACTGTTGCCAGAATCAATGCCAAACGATGTTGATGAATCCTTGTCGTCCAACCATTCTGGAGTTACTGAGAGATTCCCGCTTAGGAATGTCTCATTATAGGGTAGTGTGAGGGCATTGTTTTGGGTTAATGAAACACCAGTCACATTACCTTGGGGCAGATACGTCTGTACTGATGAGGGCTTTTGCTCATCTTCAAGGGGATGAGATACGAGGGCTGTCCATGAGGTAATGACCATCATAAATGCCATCAATAACGCAGAACTGCGCTTTCGCAGCAGTCGCCTTGACGGAACTTTAGCCAGCAATTCCTTCTCACCTTACCTCTTGAGGCGGGGTTGTTGGATATGAAAGGGTGTCTTCAGCGCATCACCAAGTGTCAACCCAAACCAAGATGAGAAGAGGGTTCAAATCAAGTCACCTACACGACCCGACTGATGTCCTCAATTCGTGATCTCGATAGCGCACAAGCGCGTGAGATTGAGGAACAACTCTTCACGACTCACCGACAACAATTACCACGCAATGTTCCCGTCCCGCTGCCTCGTCAGGACTTCTGGGAAATGATTCGACGGTTGCTTTCAAGCCTTGACATGGACATCCAAGAAATGATGCGAAAGGGCGCAACCGACATGCGGCTACAAAACTTACAGAAGCGTCAGACCAACATCAGACGAATCGCATCGGAACTTGCCCGAAAGCGAATGGTGGCAATGATGCAACACGCAGCAAGTCAGTCGCTACGAGGTGCGATGAATCCCGGGATGGTCCAAGAGTTACCTGCAATAGATTGGCAGCGACACGACCCTGCAGAAAAGGCATTTTATCATGCTCTTATTCTCAACGTTGATCGTTTCAAAAAAGAGATTGACTGGCAAGGCATGCAGCAGGGCATTGTTGGTGAAATTGCACGAATGCCAATGACGCACGCCCCTGGGACCATGCAACTTGACGCATTTTTGGATGAGGGTTCTGCAGGATTAACATCTCAGCCCCCTCCAGATTTGGCATTCGAGGATGACCTCCCCCCTCTAGCAGAACCTGAGGCTGATGAAGAAGACCGGCTGCTAGATGAAGTTGAATGGCACGATGAAGAAGCATATCTGCTGGAAGACCCAACACACTCAGAGCCAAGCCCGCTTCCACCTATGGCAGAGCCTGTGACTGGAAAGCACGGTGCTGCAATGGAACTTGCACCATCAAGCGAACCAATTACGATCATAGAGGAACCTCCAATGGTTGCTGCGGAA
>Ga0233438_10001828_pt1 | contig 22319 bp, 20 predicted proteins | sample SI_123_September_FD_182720 | JGI IMG/M metagenome (GOLD analysis project Ga0233438, IMG submission 182720) | Seawater microbial communities from Saanich Inlet, British Columbia, Canada - SI_123_September2016_10_MG | ecosystem: Environmental > Aquatic > Marine > Inlet | place: Canada: British...
TCGGAAATTCCTTTTTTCTGAACACCCCACTTACGGGCTAGCTTAATGGCAGTTTCTACTGCCTCTGCACCCGTATTCATGGGGAGCATCATGTCAAAACTAAAATAGGAAGTAGCCAGTTTTGCAAATTGACTAAACTGATCATTGTGAAATGCACGTGAGGTGAGCGATAATTGCTGCGATTGCCCTGTCAGAGCCTTAATAATTGTCGGATTTGAATGACCTTGATTTACTGCTGAGTAAGCAGATAAAAAGTCAACATATTTCTTTCCTTCTACATCCCAAACGTAGATTCCTTCACCCCGGTTTAGAACAACCGGCAATGGATGGTAGTTGTGCGCGCCATACTGAAACTCATCATGTATGTAGCGATCGGTTTTTGATAAAGACTTTGGGTTCATCCTTAAAGTTTTTACGAAAGTAGTCAAATCTGAAGCAAAAAAAAAGCTAGATCAACATGCCGAACAGTTTCTCGATCTGGATTATCAGGCTTTTATACTTATCCCGAGGTAAAGGCAACTTAAAGCCATTGGACATCACACATACATAGCTAATCCCACGTTCGATTTTTGAAATTTCACGAATATTCACAATATGTGACCTATTCAATCGATAAAATATATTTGAATGAAGTATTCCCTCTATTTTAGTGAGAACAAGTGAGCATGGTTTTACAGATTTATCCCGCATGACAACAGCTGATTTGCCCCCTCAGAATAAGATGCTTCGATGAAGACAATATCTCGGGATAATACAAGTTCAATTGCATTTTTGTTTTTGATAATTACGGGCTTGTCAAGTTCATAACCATTGGTCGAAAACTTTGAAATTGCTTCCGCATCATATAATGGCTTTTCTTCTTGTTGATGTTTGCTCTTTATCTTTTCAATGGTATTTTGTAAATCTTGAATTTCAATTGGCTTTAGCAAATAATCCACAACTTCATATTGGATCGCTTTTAATGCAAACTCATCATGAGCCGTACAAATTATGATGTGTAAGTCTGCATAATCGATTTGATCGAGCAAGTCAAAGCCAGTGCCTTCGTCCAAGATCAAATCCAAAAAAAGGATATCGATAGCATATTTCTTGCTCTCATCTTTCAGGTAGTCCTCTGCAACAGCCCATTCTGAAAATTTAGCTTCTACATGGAGGTCGGTACAATACTTTTCAATATTATAGGTGAGCTATTCAAGATTTCTTGGTTCATCATCAATCGAAATGCATTTTAGTTTTTTCATATTACATTTGGACTACTCACAAAACTAAGATATTTGCTGAAACTCAAAAAATGGTAAATTCAAATGAAATGCTTGATGTAAATTTACAACCATAATGAAAACTATATCTAGCTTGCATAACGATACCATCAAAGCCGTTACAGGATTGATTCAAAAGGCATCATTGAGAAAGAAAAGTGATGTTTTTGTTGTTGAAGGTAAACGCGAACTGCAGTTAGCACACAAAGGAGAGTTTACAATTGACACCGTCTTTTGTTGCCCAGCTCTGTTTACGTCCAAATCATTGGAGGAATGGAGTGCTAAAAACTTAGGTACGAACAATATCGTTCTTGTGACAGAGAGTGTCTATGAAAAAATCAGTTATCGAAAAAAAACGGAGGGAATTATTGCCTTGATAAAAAAAAAGACATTTGACCTAGAATCCATTGAATTCAAAAACCCAAACCCATTGGTTCTCGTGATTGAAAACATTGAAAAACCTGGGAATATTGGTGCAATGCTTCGTACAGCAGATGCATCGAACATCGACTGTCTTTTGGTGGCCGACCCCAAAACCGATATATATAATCCCAATGTTGTTCGGTCGAGTGTTGGGGGATTCTTCAGTGTGCCTATCGGGGTCGGGTCAAATCAGGATATCCTTGGATTTTTGCAACAGAACCAAATCATACCTTACGCAGCAAGTTTACAAGACAGTATCTCCTACGAGAAAATTGATTTTTCGACACCCACTGCTTTGGTTGTTGGTACGGAAGCAACGGGACTAAGCTCATTTTGGACAAAAGAATCAAAATCAAATATCAAAATCCCCATGCTTGGAACTTTGGACTCGATGAACGTATCAGTCGCTGCTGCCATACTCCTTTTTGAAGCGACACGCCAACGTAATTTTTACAGAGATATAAAAGGAATTTAGTACTTTTATAATATGGTTAGTGCAATAGAAACAATAGCGGAAAATACGCAAATCGCAAAAGCGTACAAAGACCTATTGCGCATCAGCTACCAAAAGCTAACTGCTGCTGACAAAAAAATGATTCGGCTGGCGCTAGATACAGCTGTTGACGCACACAAGAATCAAAGAAGAAAATCTGGAGAACCCTACATCCTCCATCCTATCGCCGTTGCCAAAATTGTTGCTGACGATATCGGTTTGGGAGCTCCCTCCATTGCAGCAGCCCTGCTTCACGATGTGGTAGAGGACACAAAATACACCATTGATGATATCGAGTCGATACACGGTCAGCAGATTGCAAAAATTGTGGATGGTCTGACAAAGATTTCCAGTTTAAAAAAAGACAAAAACGTCTCGTTCCAAGCTGAAAATTTTAGAAAAATGCTTTTGACGCTAAATGATGACGCAAGGGTGATAATCATCAAAATTGCAGATCGTTTGCACAATATGCAAACAATGGATGTCATGCCTCGACATAAACAGGTAAAAATTGCATCTGAAACCTTATACATCTATGCACCACTTGCACATCGTGTTGGGATGTATAATATCAAAACCGAACTCGAAGACTTGGGGCTAAAATACACTGAACCAGAGGTTTATGACGAGATTCAACAACGTGTACAAGAAAATCTTGATAGTCAAGAGGAGTTCATCGATCGATTTATTAAGCTCACAAAAAAGTATTTACGACGAGAAGGATTGTTATGTAAAATTGAAGGACGTCCGAAATCGATCTTTTCCACACGGAAAAAAATGGTTTCAAAAAACCTTGATTTCGATCAAATTTTTGATCGCTATGCCATTCGTGTTATCTACAAAGCTGACCCTCAGGAACAGAAATTCATGGCATGGAAAATTTACTCTATCATTACGGATCATTTTCAGCCCAATCCACTTCGCCTAAGAGATTGGATTTCAGCACCAAAATCGACTGGTTATGAAGCACTGCATATTACGGTCATGGGGCCCGAGGGCCGATGGGTTGAGGTTCAGATTCGGTCTCAACGCATGCACGAAATTGCAGAAAAGGGCTATGCTGCACATTTTAAATACAAGCATGGAAAGCAAGATGAAAGAGGGTTAGAAGTCTGGCTGAACCGTTTACGAGAAGTCCTTGAGCAACCAAACGCTGATGCAGTTGATTTCGTCAAAGACTTTAGACTCAATCTCTATGCAAGTGAAATATTTGTATTTACTCCTGAGGGTGATTTAAAATCTTTACCGCAAGGTGCAACCCCTGTTGATTTTGCATTTCATATTCATACGGAAATTGGTATGCACACCAGAGGAGCTAAAATCAATGGGAAAATCGTGCCCCTGAGCTATCGCTTGAGAAGTGGAGATCAAGTTGAAATCATTACTTCTGAAAAGTCATTTCCAAACGCCAGCTGGTTAGATTATGTGATCACGTCTCGTGCACGTTCTCGAATTCGCGCATTTTTGAGAGAGGATAAAAAACAAATCGCACAGGAAGGAAAAGAAATTTTGAGAAGAAAACTCAAACAACTCAAAATTGGTTTTAACGATAAAACAATTGATAAACTCCTTACATTTTTCAAGCTCAAAACAACTTTGGACTTATATTATCGCGTCGGGATTGGCACCATTGACAATGTGAAGCTTAAAAAATTTAGCGCCGATCAAAGTAATCGTTTCTTTAACTTTTTCAAAAGAAAGGCTCAAACAAGTAAGACTCCTACACTAATTGAACAGGACAAAATCACTGACAAATACGACCAACTTGTTTTTGGAAAAACCGAAGAACAGCTCGTACATCAACTCAGTCCATGTTGTAACCCAATTGCCGGAGATGAAGTATTTGGTTTTGTCACAGTAAGCGATGGGGTCAAAATTCATAAAAACGAGTGTCCAAACGCCCTAACACTTCGCTCAAACTATGCCTATCGGATAGTCAATGCCAAATGGATTGACTCTTCTCAGAATGAATTTACCGCCAAGCTACAGCTCACTGGACTCGACGATTTGGGGCTTGTAAATAAGGTTACACAGGTAATTTCAAATACAAACAATGTGAATATCAGTCAGATGGCATTTGACTCCAATGATGGTACATTTGAGGGGAATATCTTGTTGAAAGTCAAAAACACTGCTCTTCTTAAAAAGATGATAAAGCAGCTTCAAAATATAAATGGAGTTGATAAAGTTACACGAGAGTAAAAAAACCTACGTAAATTTGCGTTGAATCATGGATAAAAATCAAGAAATTGTACGGGATGTTTTTATTGCCTTTTTAGACAAAAACAGCCATCGAAAAACACCCGAACGCTTCGCTATTCTCGAAGAAATTTATCGAAGTGATGATCATTTTGATATTGAGTCTCTGTATTTGAAAATGAAAGAGAAGAAATACCGGGTGAGTCGAGCAACTTTGTACAACACCATCGAGCTACTTCTCGATTGTGGGCTTGTTCGAAAACATCAATTTGGTCCTCAGCATGCACAATACGAAAAATCGTATTTCGACAATCAGCACGATCATATCATTTTTACAGATACTGGAGAAGTCAAAGAGTTTTGTGATCCTAGAATTCAAATGATAAAGAAAAGTATAGAAGAGGTTTTTGATGTTGACATTCACAATCATTCTCTGTATTTCTATGCAACTAAAAACAACAGCAAGAATTAAATATGGGATTAGATTTACTCCTTGGCCTACAATGGGGAGATGAAGGAAAAGGAAAGATTGTCGATGTACTGACTAAAAATTATGATATCATTGCGCGTTTTCAAGGGGGGCCAAATGCAGGACACACTTTAAAATTTGACGGGATTAAGCACGTTTTGCATACCATCCCATCGGGGATTTTCCACCCAAACGCACTAAACTTAGTGGGAAATGGGGTCGTTATCGATCCTGTAATTTTTCAGAAAGAGCTCGAAAATCTTGATAAATTTGATATCGATTACAGTCAATCTTTACTCATATCTCGTAAAGCACATCTTATTTTGCCGACCCATCGACTTCTTGATGCTGCCTCTGAAAAAGCGAAGGGAATCAAAAAAATTGGATCAACTCTCAAAGGAATCGGACCAACCTATATGGATAAAACTGGTCGAAATGGAATTCGCATTGGAGATTTAGAGTTTCCCAACTGGAAATCAAAGTATCGAGAACTCGCCGACAAGCATGAGGAACTCATTTCATTCTATCAAGTTGACCTGACATATGACCTTCAAGTTCTAGAGTCTGATTTTTTTGCAGCTGTTGATTTTATCCTCGATAAACTCCGTTTTGTTGATAGTGAATCTGTACTCGCTGATGCGCAAGCAGATCAAAAAAAGATCCTCGCTGAAGGGGCGCAAGGATCGTTATTAGATATTGATTTTGGAACCTACCCTTTTGTCACTTCCTCAAATACTACTGCGGCTGGGGCTTGTACAGGTTTAGGTATTGCGCCAAACAAAATCAAAGATGTGTTTGGCATTTTTAAGGCCTATACGACTCGAGTCGGTAGTGGGCCGTTCCCCACTGAATTATTTGATGAAGTCGGAGAAAAAATTGCCAAAGTCGGTCACGAATTTGGAGCAACCACTGGACGCCAAAGACGCTGTGGGTGGCTTGACTTGGTTGCGCTAAAATATGCGGTACAAGTCAATGGAGTTACCCAACTCATGATGATGAAAGGAGATGTACTTTCAGGAATCGACTCCCTAAAGATTTGTACACAATACGAATACCGCGGAGAATTAATCAGTCATCTGCCCTTTTCGCTTGATAAAGAGTTCATCAATCCGAAATATATCGAAATGGCAGGATGGCAAGAGGACATTACAAATTGTACCTCCTATGATCAATTGCCTTCTCAACTGAAAGAATACGTGACTTTCATTGAAAATTTTCTGGAAACACCTGTGTGTCTTGTCTCTGTCGGACCCGATCGTAAACAAACGATTTTTCGATAGATTTGCGTGCATGCTCAATCGATTTAACATTGTCAAAACATCCACATTATATATTTTTTCTGCTTTTGACGCTTGCCATGGCATATGGACAAGAGACAAAAAAAATCGATATTCGACAAGCCGCTTCTTTTGAAGTCAACGAAAAAAGACTGCCAGGTGCTAAAATCTTAAAATCGAATCAAACCATTCGCGTACATCTTCACCATGATGGGATGGACATCTGGTCAGATATTGCCTATTTTTACGAAACCCAAAATTTCTTTGAAGCCGAGGGAAATGTGGTTGTCAAGCAGGGAGACAGCTTACAATTAAACAGTGAATACATTGCGTATAGTGGGACAACAAAATTTGCAGTCGCCAAGCGTAAAGTACGTCTCCAAAATCAAGAATCGACTTTGCATACTGACTCTTTGTATTTTGACCGAAAAAAACAAGAAGCCTATTACAATACCCCAGGAGAAATCACAAGTGAGCAAACAGTTATTCGCAGTAAATCTGGCACATATGTGGTTGATGACAATAAATATGAATTTATTGCAAATGTCCAAGTCACAGACCCGTCCTTTACGATCCATTCGGAACGTATGGATTACTATACAGAAGTACGACACGCTTATTTTTATGGGGCGACCACGATACAAGGTGAGTCCTATGACGTGGTATGCGACAGAGGTTTTTTTGACTCGAATCTCAAGAAAGGATACTTCCAGGACCGCGCATCAATTGACTATAACCTGCGGAACATACAAGGAGATAGTATCTATTTTGATGATCGAGCTCAATATGCTGCCGCTAGTCAGAATGTACAAATCACAGACACCATTGGAAATAATGTGATTCGAGGGCAATACGGCGAAATTTTCAAAGAACGGGATTCTGCAATCGTAACCCGAAACCCAATCGCAATAAAATTGGTAGACAAAGACTCGCTCTATATCCATGCTGACACCCTATTGACTACTGGGCCCGCAGAAGAAAGGATACTCACCGGTTATTATGGGGTTCGCATTTTTAAAACCAACCTCAGTGGTGTTTCCGATTCGATACATATCGATCAAAAATCTGGGCTGATCCAACTATTGAGTCATCCGGTCAGCGATCGAGAATCACAGCTTTTGACTGCTCGTGATATGACAAAAAGAAACCCCGTATTGTGGTCTGCAAAAACACAAATGAGTGGAGATATCATCCACCTATTGACGGACTCGACCTCTAGCGCCATTGACTCGCTTAAAATTTTCAACAATGCAATTGTCGCTGAGCAAGATTCTCTCAACCCCAGTCAGTTTAACCAAATGAAAGGGATCAACTTATTTGGCAATTTTGAAAACAATGAGCTAAGGACTATTGATATTGTCAAAAACGCAGAAATGTTATTTTATTTATACAACGACACTTCCCAAGATCTGATTGGGGTTGATAAGGCAATTTGCAGTGCGATGCAATTACAAATGGCTGACAATCAAATTCAGTCGATTACGTTTTTGACCAAGCCAGAAGGTGCGGTTTACCCAATCGAGGAACTTCCAGTTGATCAGCAACAGCTAACAGGGTTTTATTGGCGTGGAGATGAAATGATACGATCAAAAGCTGATCTTGTCATCAAAAAAGGTAAAAGAGATTCTGTACCCTTGAGCAAAGATGTAAACAAAGTAATGTCTCTGATAAAACTACAAATGAAATGAGACGTACAATCCGAGATATTTTCTTTGCGCATCAAGCACAAACAACTGCACAACCCATTGGTCTTGAGGTCAAAAAAGCACGTGGGAGTTATATCATCGACAAGGACAATAAAAAATATCTTGATTTTGTCGCAGGTGTCTCTGCTTGCACCTTGGGCCACTCACATCCTAAAGTGATTCGTGCCGTTCGCCGTCAGATGAGAAAATACCTCCACGTTATGGTATATGGCGAGTTTGTACAAGACAAACCCGTTCAACTGGTCAAGCTATTGGCTGATTATTTACCAGAACAATTGTCATGCACCTACCTGACCAATTCGGGGACGGAAGGAATTGAAGGGGCACTAAAACTTGCAAAAAGAGCAACTGGCAGACAGCGAATTATCTCTGCCAACAATGCCTACCATGGAAATACGCAAGGCGCGATGAGCGTTATGGGGTATGAAGAACGAAAAAGAGCTTATCGCCCCCTGATCCCTGGCACTTCTTACATCCAGTTTAATGATGTTGCGGACTTAGAACAAATCAATGAACAAACCGCAGCAGTCATATTAGAAACTATACAAGGGGGTGCCGGATTTATCGTCCCGACCAATGACTATATGAAAGCTGTTCGAGAACGATGTGATAAAGTCGGGGCTTTATTGATTTTAGATGAAATTCAACCTGGAATGGGGCGAACAGGGAAATTATTTGCTTTTGAACACTACGATATGATTCCCGATATATTTGTCACTGGAAAAGGGCTTGGAGGTGGATTCCCAGTTGGTGCGTTTTGTGCCTCTAAAGAGCTGATGAATCTCTTACAAGACAAACCTATACTGGGACATATCACAACATTTGGCGGACATCCAGTCATTGCAGCGGCATGCCACGCTACTTTAAAAACTCTTTTACAAAGCAATTTAATCGCAGAAACCAGCGAAAAAGAACAATATATTCGAGAGCAACTCCAACATCAAAGAATAAAAGAAATCCGCGGAAAAGGACTGATGTTAGCCCTAATCCTTCCAACCCCAGAACTTGCACAACAGTTGGTGAAAATTGCCCTTGAAAGAGGGTTGTTATTGTTTTTTCTACTGTTTGAAAAAAGAGCCGTTCGGATTACACCCCCGTTAACAATCTCAAAAAAAGAGCTCAAAAAAGGGTGTGATATCATCGTAAATATACTTGACGAAATTTGTTGATTAAATTGTTAAAAACAATAAATTCGTTTATTTCATTCTTATCCCCCTTGGGGTTAATTTTATAATTAAGAATGTAAGTCATTTAATGAATACAAATTCTAACAAAGACCACAAATCCCCACTCGCTCGTTTTGAGTTGATGTTACAATCAAACCGGGTGAACTTTTTCGACGCCACTGAATTTGAAGAAATTATTCAATATTATGTCGATTCAGGAAGTCTTCGTTTGGCGTACAAAGCACTTGAAATTGGTGAAAACCAACACCCTGGAAACAGCGGATTAAAACTTCTTCATGTTGAATTAATGCTGCTAAATAATCAGTATAAGGAAGCTGAAGAAGTGATTGATAAACTTGGGGAAATGGAGCCCTATAACGAATATGTGTATATCCATAAGGCCGTTATTCTTTCAAAAACCAAAAGGCATCAGGAAGCAATCTCATTCTTGACCAAAGGTTTAGAATACTGCGAAAATCAAGCTGAATTTCACAGCATGTTGGCGATGGAATATCTCTTTCTAGATAGTTATATGATGGCAAAGGAGCACTTTATCAAGTGTCTCAACGAAGAACCTAAAGACACCCACGCTTTATACAATGCGATCTATTGTTTTGAATCTTTAGAAAACCCCGATGGTGCCATTGAATTTCTCAATGAATTTTTAGAAGCTGACCCCTTTAACGAAATCGCATGGCATCAATTGGGTCGCCAATACGCGATAAAAGGGCTGCTCAAACAAGCGCTGTCGTCCTATGACTTTGCAGTCATTTGCGATACCGATTTTATTGGTGCCTATTTCGAGATGGGGAAAACACTTCAAAAGATGAAGCGGTACAACGAAGCAATCCTCGCCTATGAAGTGACCTTGTCAATCGATGAGCCTACCGCATTTGCTCTACTGCATATCGGACAGTGTCATATCGCATTGGGAAACACCAAACTTGCCATACAGTATTTTAAAAGGACTTTAAATGAAGATCCTTTATACGAAAAAGCATGGGTTGCATTGATCGATGTCTATTGTGACAATAAAAATTTTGAAAAAGCCCTCTATTACGCAAAAAAGTCCATTCAGATCGACAATGTCAATGTGGCAACATGGAAAAGGTATGCAGAAATCAACTTTGCCTTGGGTTTTCTTGAAGAAGCAGATTTGGGCTTTACAGAGTGTGTTAATCTCGGCAATTATGAAGTTGATACATGGGTAAAATGGGCAGATGTTCTCAAAGAAATGCATGATTATCCAAGAGCTTTAGAGGTTTTACGACACGGACTTGAATTCCATCCCGAAAGCAGCGTGATCAACTTCCGTCTCGGTGGAATTTACTTGCTTTCCTCACAGTCACTTGAAGCGGGGTTTTACCTCAAAAATGCCTACATGTCCGATGCCAAGCAACTCAACCACTTTTACGAAACCTTCCCCGAATTCAAAAGTTCCGCTTTTGTCAAGCAAAGTCTCTCTTTAAAGGTATAAACCCCTTCTTATTTCGTATTTTCGCCTCGATGATGAAATCCAATAAATCAACATTTGGCATATATCTAAAAGGGATTACGATGGGAATCGCAGATCTTGTTCCCGGGGTTTCTGGTGGGACGATTGCGTTGATTACCAATATCTATGAAGACTTAATTACCTCCATAAACCATGTGAATACAAAAGAAATTTTGGCTTTGCTTGGTGCAAATCGAAAGACATCGTGGCAAAAAATCAATGGCCCGTTTCTTTTACCCCTTTTCCTTGGTATTGCCACAAGCATTTTGTTTTTAAGTTCCATCATTGGCTTTTTTCTAGAAAATCACGCACTTGCACTTTGGTCCTTTTTCTTTGGGCTGATTTTTGCCAGTTCGATCTTGATTTGCAAAGGTGTCAAACAATGGTCTCCGAACACAATTATTGGTTTGATAATCGGTGGACTGATTTCATTTCTAATCAGCTTTTTATCCCCTGCAGAGGCAACTGAAGCCCTACCCTACCTCTTTCTATGCGGAATGTTGATGATTATGGCTATGATACTCCCTGGGATTTCGGGAGCGTTTATTTTGGTTCTCCTAGGTACCTATGAAACCGCGCTTGAAACAGTTGAACTCGTTCGTTCTTTTCGTACGCAAGGGTTTTTGAATCTTCTCGCTTTTGGATTGGGAGCAATCATTGGGCTTAAGCTATTTGCACACTGGGTAGGAAAACTCTATCTCAATTATCGAGACCCCTTGCTTGCAACGATGTCTGGATTTATGTTTGGTTCTCTGTACAAAGTCTGGCCTTGGAAGCAAGTCATAACTGACGAAACCCGTGGCCAAATCGCAGTTTTACCTCAATTCAAACTCAGCAATTCCGAACTGTGGATTGGCCTTGGGTATATAATCGTCGGGAGTTTTGTTATTTACGCCTTTCACAAAATGAGTCAATCCCAAAAGCGATGAATCAAAGAGGACTATACGATAATGTTTTGCTCGTCATCAAAGGACTGGCGATGGGGATTGCCAATAAAGTGCCAGGAGTTTCTGGGGGGATTGTCGCAATCGTTACTGGCTTCTATCCAGAATTTTTGTACTCGCTCAAGCGGTTGAATTTAAAAGCGTTTTATTTGCTACTGACTGGTCGATTTAAGAGCTTTTACCAATACACCAACGCACTGTTTTTGTTGTTGATCGCTCTTGGAATTTTACTGAGTTATTTCACCGTATCTAAAGTGCTTGATATCGCTCTATTGCGCTATGAACAACACGTAAAAGGTTTGTTTTTTGGGATGGTTGTCATGTCTGCCACTGTATTGGTGAGAGATTTTGGGAAATGGAATATGAAATACGCCTTCTATAGTTTGCTTGGACTTGTAGTGGGCATATCCCTAACATTTTTGGAACCCGTACCAGAAAATAGAAATCTATTGTTTGTTTGTTTTTGTGGCCTAATCAGCATCATCGGCATGACACTTCCAGGACTCTCAGGTTCTTTTTTACTGATTCTTCTCGGGAACTATGCCCTCCTGCTCGTTGACGCTGTCAATGCGGTTTGGGAATTTAGTGTAAAACTGCTTCAAAACCCATCTGCATACGCAGCTCTATCGCAAGAGTACAGTGAGTTGCTGATCATTTTACTTGTCTTTGTTGGCGGTTCTTTTATTGGGTTGGTCAGCATTTCCAACTTGCTGCACTATGTTATTTTGCGTTTTGAGCGCAAACTAAATGCTTTGATCATTGGTTTTATCATCGGCTCCCTCTCAATCCTTTGGCCTTGGTCTGACTTTCGCTTGCTGGCCAATGATACCCTGATAAACAGTGCCATGGATCGCAGTGGGTTCAATCAATATTTTTCTCTATTTTGGATTGGCGTTGGCCTATTCATCGTTTTTATTTTAGACGTCTATGACCGAAAGCGACAATAAACTTTTTGGATTATTAGGAAAAGATATCGGCTACTCTTTTTCGAGAAATTACTTCTCAAATAAGTTTGCAGCTGAAAATCTCCAGTATGAGTACGTCAACTTTGATCTTGAAAACTTATCAACCTTCAAAAGTCTTCTCAAACGGAAAGATATCTCTGGTATGAATGTGACAATTCCTTACAAGCAGGAAGTCATTCCCTTTCTAGACGGGCTTGATCCAGTTGCAAAAGCGATTGGCGCTGTCAACACCATTGTATTTAAAGACGAGAAACGCTTAGGTTATAATACAGACCATACCGGTTTCCAAAAAACCCTTCTGAATCATCTCAAACCGAACCACGATAAAGCACTTGTTTTGGGAACTGGCGGAGCTTCAAAAGCAGTCTGTTATGTCTTAGAGCAACTCGAAATACAAACCCTAAAAGTGTCTCGAAATGAAGGACAAGACAGAAAGGCCTATCACCAACTTACAGCCAAAGATTATAAAGAATATACCTTACTTATCAACTGTACTCCACTTGGCACCCATCCAAACACAGATGCTTACCCCCCAATTGATTATACGCATATCAACGCTGAACATTTGTTGTATGACCTGATTTATAATCCGGAAGTCACCGCTTTTATGCAAATAGGTAAAGATAAAGGAGCTATAACCCTGAATGGCTATCAAATGCTCGTAGAGCAAGCAGAGGCCTCGTGGTCTTTATGGACGGATTAGCACAAAAAAGTAAACTCATAAAGTTTTACTATCTTGTGATTGTCAAAGTTAACCAAGAAATGCTAAATAATGATGCCAATTTGCAAGATGCAAATGAAGACAAAGTGGACGAAAAAATCCCTGAAACTGAAGACCGTCCAAAGCAGGAGATGACGCAAGATGAACCATCAACTGTCGAAGGAGAAATAGAGGTTACCGAAGATCAACAGGGAAAAAATACCACTTCAGAAGATTCAAATCTTAATGAAGATGAATTCTCTGTGGCAGAAAGTGAAGAAGAAATTTATGACGACCTCAATCTCGAACAGCTACTGAAAACGCTTGATAAAAAAGTATCCTCAGGAAGAGTCCAACATCACAAGCGTGAGGTTGATGTACTCTCGAAGCAAATCGAGCCAAAACTCAATCAAATTTTCGAGGAGAAAAAAGAAGATTTTATCAATGCTGGAGGAGAACTCAAAGATTTTGATGCTAAAATCCCAGAGAAAAGAACTTATGATGATTTGATCCGAAGATATAAGTCTGAGAAAGCAAGGTATTATCAAGAACTCGAAAAGTCGTTTCAAAACAATTTGATCATTCGAAAAAACCTAATCGAGGAACTCAAAGGGCTTATTGGGATTGATCAACCCATTTTAGATACCTACAAACAGTTTAAGGACTTGCAAGCCCGGTGGAGAGAATCGGGGCATGTACCCAGAGCAGACGCAAATAACATTTGGAAAACCTACCACCATCACGTCGGTATATTTTATGACTTTCTCCATCTGAATCGAGAATTTAGAGAGCTTGATTTTAAATACAATTACGAAGAAAAATTAAAAATTATCGAGCAAGCCGAAGCCCTATGTAAAATGGACAATATCCAGAAGGCCTTTAGAAACCTACAAGAACTCCACAAACGTTGGAAGGATGAGTTGGGGCCAATCGCTAAAGAACACGGAGAAACACTCTGGGAGCGCTTTAGCGAAGCGACAAAAGTCATCCATGAAAAACGTCAGTTTTTTCAAAAAAATCAAACGGAGATTTATAAATCCAACTACAAAAAAAAGAAAACAATCATCGCGCAAATGGAGCAACTTGCTGAGGTTGATATCAAAACCCACAATAAGATGCAAAAGATGATCCAAGAAATGGAGAGTTTACGGTCTTCCTTTTTTGAATGTGGTCAAGTGAGTCGAAGTGATAATGCGGAAATTTGGGCAATGTTTAAGGGTGTCATGCGGCTTTTTAGTCGAAAACGGAATATCTTTTACAAATCACTCAAAAAAGACTACAGCGAGAATTTTAAACAGCGAATGGAACTGGTAAAACAAGCCGAGGCCTTTTTACAAACAGAGGATTTTGCAGCGACAACGCCCAAAGTAATCGCCCTGCAAAAAAAGTGGAAAGAAATGGGCCCTGTTTCTAGAATACAAAACGATAAAGCATGGAAGCTCTTCCGCAAAGCATGTAATGATTATTTTGCCCTTCTCGATGAGAAAAAAAATAAATTATCGACGGATGAACAACAAGCATTTGAGGAAAAAAATAAGTTACTGAAAAAGCTCCAATCAGAAGAAGATCTTGATCGAGCCAGTGTCAACCAGTTGATTGAGGAATGGACTCAAATCGGATCTGTGGGTCAAAAAAGAAATCAGATTAACAGCGAATTTTTCGTAGCCATAGAAAATACACTCAAACAACTCGGAGAGGATAAAGAATCCATTGATGCGTTTAAATATCAACTTAAGCTCAAGTTGATGGGTGACCGCACTGAGCTCATCCAAAAGGAAAGATCACAAATCAAACAGCATTTAGACAAAGCCAAGCAAAGGTATATACAACTCGAAACCAATATGGAGTTTTTCTCTAAAAGTTCATCAGAAAGCCCGTTGGTGAGTAAGGTTATGAAGGACCTTGAAAATCAGAAGAAAATCATTGATGGTTTACAACAAAAGCTGAACGCTTTTAAAAGAATGTAATCTACTTCTCTGATTTTACCTCTTGCCACAATTTTTCCCAGTCATCAAGTTTGAGTTGGTTCATCTTGATTTGACGTTCTGAGATTTTTTTCTCCATATCTATAAAGCGACTGCGAAACTTTTGGTTCGTCCGCGATAGGGCATCGTCTGGGTTGATTCCGATAAAACGAGCATAATTCACCAAAGAAAACAGCAAGTCCCCAAACTCGGCTTCTGCAGAAGCTTTGTCGTTTCGATCGACTTCGTCATAAAACTCTTGTAGTTCTTCATCAATTTTTTTCATGACACCTGGCGTGTGATCCCAATCGAAACCCACCCCTGCGGCTTTCTCTTGCATTCGATATGCCTTTACCAAAGGAGGTAGCGAATCGGGAACACCGTCGAGAACCCCCTTGCGATCATGCTTTAGTTTAAGCTGTTCCCAGTTTTGCTTTACTTCTTTTTCATCTGCTACTTCAACATCCCCATAGACATGCGGGTGGCGCTGTATCAGTTTATCGCAAATGCGGTTGGCAACATCTGCAATATCAAATGAAGATTGCTCACTACCAATTTTTGCATAAAATACAATATGAAGAAGCAGATCCCCCAGTTCGGTCTTGATTTCCTCAGGGCTGCCTTTTAACAAAGATTCACTCAGTTCATAGGTCTCTTCAATTGTCAAATGACGTAAACTCTCAAAGGTTTGCTTGCGATCCCAAGGACACTGTTCTCGAAGATCATCCATTATGGTAAGCAGACGATCAATGGCTTCCAACTGTTTTTTTCGATCAGCCATCAGAATTTGTTTTTTTGCTTGGTCGGAAACTCCATGGGGTAATCAACTGTAATTTTTCCCTTTTCAATTTGAAGGAGCTTAGATTTTAAAATCTTTCGCTTAAATGGACTGAGTTTATCTGTAAATAGTTTCCCTTCAATATGATCAAATTCATGCTGAACAACACGAGACGCTAATCCCGTCAGCTCCAACTCATGATATTTGAAGTCAAGATCATAATATGAAATAAAAATTCCGTCTTCACGAGTTACTTCACCGCGTATGTCTGGAATGCTCAAACAGCCCTCATTAAAGTCGACCATATCTCCACGAAAGGCCTTAATTGACGGATTGATAAAAACATGTTTGAAATGTTTGATTTGTTGTTGTTCTTCCTCTAAAAGTTCAGGATCAGCGGCAAAAGGACTTGCATCGACCACAAACAATCGGAGAGCAAGACCAATTTGCGGAGCTGCCAAACCCACCCCATTAGCATTGTACATCGTTTCCCACATCTTGTCAACCAAAGACTTCAAATCTGGATAATTCGCATCAATTTCCTCTGTTTTTTGACGAAGAATTGGGTGCCCATAAGCGTAAATCGGAAGGGTCATGATGTCTTCGTTTGCTGATGTGATAAAAAGGACTGAAGCAGTAGGGTTGCACTGACTTGATCAATGAGCTTTTTGTCTTGTCGAACTTGTTTTTTAGAGCTAACTCTTGCAATCTCATGTGATGCAATTTTTGAAGTAAACCGCTCATCATAGGTATGGAACTGAACAGTTGGAAACTGTGACTTGCACGCCGCGATAAATTGATGAATCTCGTCGGCAATTGATGAAGGTTCATTATGAAGACGTTTGGGCATGCCAACTACAATCCCTTCTACATTCTCTTTTTGTGTGTAATCTTTGAGATAATCCAACAAATCAGAAGTCGAAACCGTTTCGTGGCCAAAGGCAAACACCTGATCCAAATCGGTGACTGCAATCCCACATCGTTTTCCCCCGTAATCTATCGCTAATAATCGGCCCATTGATGCAAAAATACACTTATTGTATCGATTTTGTGAACTGCTCTTTTTTTTGATAAAATGAAGTTATCTTTGAAAAAAAATTGCGAGATGAGTCAATTTCAAAATACCATTGAGGAAGCATGGGAAGACCGTGCATTATTAGCCGATAAAAACGTACAAGGAGCGATTCGCTCGGTGATCGATCAACTCGACAAGGGGGAGCTACGCGTTGCCGAACCAACAGCAGATGGGTGGCAAGTCAACGAATGGGTAAAAAAAGCAGTCGTATTGTACTTCCCCATTCAAGGTATGGAAACATTGCAAGCAGGACCATTAGAATTTCATGACAAAATCCCATTAAAAACAGGATATAAAGAAAAAGGAATTCGAGTTGTTCCCCATGCAGTAGCTCGCCATGGCGCATACATTTCTCCTGGAACGATCCTGATGCCGAGTTATGTCAATATCGGGGCTTATGTAGATAAGGGCACCATGGTTGACACTTGGGCAACGGTTGGGAGCTGTGCACAAATCGGCAAAAACGTCCATTTGAGTGGTGGTGTTGGTATAGGAGGTGTTTTGGAACCTCTTCAAGCTGCGCCTGTCATTATTGAGGACAATGCCTTTATCGGTTCTCGCTGCATTGTGGTTGAAGGCGTTCGGGTAGAAACAGAAGCTGTTCTCGGTGCAAATGTGGTACTCACTGCATCGACCAAAATTATTGATGTTACTGGTGATCAACCCATCGAGTCGAAAGGTCTTGTACCTGCGCGCTCCGTTGTTATCCCTGGGAGTTATACCAAATCGTTTTCTGCAGGAGATTTCCAAGTGCCTTGCGCGCTGATTATTGGAAAGCGGAAAGAAAGCACAGACAAAAAGACTTCGCTCAACGATGCCTTGCGAACCTATGATGTATCTGCTTAAGTACACGAATTTGATCAACTAAATCGCTTATGGCTCTTCAAAATAGTCTGGACGCATTGGGTCAATCAGGGGTCGTTTTGTTTCCCTCTGATACGGTTTTAGGACTTGGCTGTGATGCGACAAATCAAGATGCAGTTAACACAATTTTTTTAATCAAAAACAGGCCGCAAAATAAATCTCTGATCGCTTTGGTTGCAGATATGGAGATGCTGACAACTTATGTCGAGACCATTCCACAGTCGGTTCACGAGATATTAAAAGGCAATATTTCGCCCACCACCATCGTTTATCCCAAGGCAAAAGGGATTGCTCCTATGGCCATGGCGGAGAACGGATCAATGGCTTTTCGAATTCCGAAAAGCGGATTTGCACTGGACCTGGTCAAGTCATTTGGTAAACCCATCATTGCCACCTCGGCCAACCTCAGTGGTGAGCCCATCCCCGAGAATGAAAGTCAGGTAGATAGTCGTATTTTGGAGCAAGTTGACTATGTTGTACCTTTGAAATCAGATACTTATCCAGTCATGACTTCAAGGATTATACAGTTGACAATTGACGGGAAAACTAAAACGATACGCCCTTGACAACAAACACAACTTTGCAACAAGCATTTTCAGACCCAATTTTTACTGCCATTGGGGAAATCGCTGAACAGATGCAAACCCGTGCTTTTGCCATAGGGGGTTCTGTTCGAGATGCCTTGTTGCAACGCAACCAATCCAAGGATATCGACATCGTTTGTGAAGGGAGCGGCATCGAATTGGCCAAAGCGGTTGCCGACCAACTCCCCAATAGCGGAAAAGTAAGCGTTTATAAAAATTATGGAACAGCAATGGTGCGTGTTGGTTCTTATGAGCTTGAGTTTGTGGGTGCCAGAAAAGAGAGCTATCAAAAAAATAGTCGAAATCCAGTGGTGGAAATCGGCAGCTTGGAAGATGATCAAAAACGGAGGGACTTTACGGTCAATGCCTTGGCGTTTGCCTTAAACCCAAAGGAGTTTGGAACATTAATTGACCCATTTGATGGCCTTGAAGATATAGACAAAAAAATTTTAAAAACCCCATTGACCGCTGCACAAACATTCTCTGATGATCCCTTGCGCATGCTTCGAGCCGCTCGTTTTGCTGCACAACTCGATTTTACAATTGACCCCTCAACAGTGAAGTCCATCCGAATAATGGCTGAACGTATTAAAATCCTATCACAGGAACGGATCGTAGAGGAAATTCATAAAATTTTATTGACCCAAAAGCCTTCTAAGGGATTTTTACTTTTGGATAAACTCGGCTTACTCCAACATATCTTTCCCGAACTCTGCTCATTGAAAGGAATTGAAGAGGTCGAGGGTCAACAACATAAGGACAACTTTTATCACACTTTTGAAGTCGTTGACAACATTTGTAAAACCACTGATAACTTGTGGTTGCGATGGGCTGCTTTACTTCATGACATTGGAAAAGCACCCACCAAAAAGTTTAATCAAAAAATAGGTTGGACTTTCCACGGTCATGAATTTGTTGGGGCCAAGATGGCATATAAGCTGTTTAAGCGACTCAAAATGCCCCTCAATGAAAAGATGAAATACGTACAAAAACTCGTCTTTATGAGCTCTCGTCCCATTGTGATTTCGGATGAAATTGTGACTGATGCTGCTGTGCGGCGCTTGGTCTTTGATGCTGGAGAGCTGATCGATGATTTGTTGCTATTGTGCGAGGCCGATATTACGACAAAAAATCCGCGGCGGTTTGAAACCTATCACAACAACTTTAAAATTGTACGTCAAAAATTAAAGAGGTCGAAGAAAAAGACCGAATTCGAAATTTTCAACCCCCTGTTGATGGAGATGAAATCATGAAAACTTTTGGGGTTGGTCCTTGTCGTGAAATTGGATTGATCAAAGAACATATCAAAGAAGCTATCCTCGATGGTGAAATTCCAAATGAATACCAAGCTGCTCATGCAATGATGTTGAAAAAGGCAGAAGAGCTCGGCTTGCAACCAACACAAAAGACAAATGAATAAACCGATATTTTTGTGGTCAACATGGGCATTGTTGTTCGTTTATCTGGTTATCCTTGCAGGTGCAGTGGTCCGCATGACTGGAAGCGGTATGGGCTGTCCTGACTGGCCAAAATGTTTTGGCTACCTCATCCCCCCTACTGAACGCAGTCAACTCGATTGGCAACCTGGAAAAACCTATGAAAAGGGAAATGTGATTATTCTGGATAACACCTTGCAGGTGGCAACCCAATCTTTCGAAAGTGGTGAAACTATCGACTTGCAAAATTGGGAGGTATACACCAAACACGATTACACAACGTTTAACGTGACACACACTTGGGTTGAGTTTATCAATCGCTTGCTTGGAGCGATTTCAGGGTTGATTGTACTCGGTTTGTTTATCCGCAGTCTTTGGTGGATCCGAAAGCAGCCCTTGCTATCTCTCTTTTCGTTTTTTGCAGTGGTTGGAATGGGTGTACAAGCGTGGTTGGGAAAAACCGTCGTGGACTCCAACTTGCTTCCGAGCAAAATCTCCCTGCATATGATCATGGCGTTACTGATCGTCAGCGTATTGCTATTTGTGCGTGCAAAAAGTTATGGAAAACAAATTCAACAGCCATCCAAAACCTTACTGACGCTGATTGTCGGGTCTTTTGTTTTTACGCTTATACAATTTGGGCTCGGGGTTGATGTACGCCAGTTTATCGATTACCAAATCAAACAAGCAGGATCGAATGCTCCGCAGCTGTGGCTCGACCGTCCAGAAATTTCTTTTTACGTTCACCGCTCCTTGTCGCTCATTGTTATGGTGCTGAGTATCTGGATTTATAAACTGGTGAAAAAAGAGGGCTTGGCACAAAAATATATTCAATTTATCATTGGGTGTATCCTTGCAGAAATCGCACTTGGTATTTTGATGTACTATGTTGATTTCCCTTGGGGAACACAACCCCTCCACTTACTCATTGCAACCCTGTTGTTCAGTGCCCAATTGTACTGGTTATTTCGCATAAAAATAAAACCTTATGATCTACCGATTTAGAATAGTTTTAGACGCAGAAGAAGATATTTTCAGAGACTTGGAGCTGGAGAGCAGCTCCACTTTTGAGGACTTACACAACACCATTATTCAGTCTTTTGGCTTGAGTGGTCATGAAATGGCTACCTTTTATGTAACCGATAACGAATGGAAACAAGGAGAAGCCATTGCACTAACTGATATGTTTGAGGAGCCATCTCGATTGATGGAGCAAACCGCCCTTCATGATATTTTTACTGAAGAACAGAAAACAGCACTCTACGTCTATGACTTTTTAAATATGTGGACCTTTTTTGTTACTTGTGTTGAAGAAGCCGAATCTGTCTCTGGCGTGAGTTACCCCCACCTTGTATTTAGCCATGGAATTGTCCCTGATGAGGCACCACCCAAACAATATGAAAAAGCTGATGAGGAATCATATGATACGGATCATGAAAGTTGGGAGGACAATAGCTATTCAGACGATGAGTGGTATTAGCCCTCTCTGAGCATTTCGTGATTTTCGTAGTTTCGTTTTACAAATTCAAAAGCAGCACGCACAATTCCACCCATATTAAAACTGTTTTTAAAGTTTTTATCTGGGATATACTCATATATTTCAGACTTTAACTGCTGGACGTTCTCAGGTGTTGAGAGTTCATCTTTAAGCATGCACTTCATCAATTGGGTAAGGCGACTCTCGGAGCTGAGTATGCGTTTAGCGATAATCGCCCGTTCCTCGATTTTATATTGATTGACCGCATGTTTGTCCAAATGTGTACGTACCAGTTCGACCATGGGGAAGTTTTCCTTAAAAAATTGAGGACGATAGACTTTTAACTTGGCTTCATAAGATTGCTGATCAAAATCGATCGCACGGATTTTATAAACAACTTGATCAAAATCGTGAGTGGGCACAATCACATAGTTATAGGAGCGCATATCACCCAACAAACGAATCATGCACCTTTCGTTGAATTTTACAAACTGTTTGGCGATTTGACTCTTCTCGCTTTGTGAACATTTGGGTAGATAGTCCTTGATAAATTCATCGCCAGGAATCCCTGCGATATGTTCTTCCACCAAAGTATCTTCACAAACCAAAAAATTGAGATTATATGGCGAGAGCATATGCTCAAACTCCAAACCATAGGCGCGAGAAGCATCAGCCTTTTTCATATAGAAATATATAAAGTTGTCATTTAAAATGTTTCGAATCTTAATTCGAAATGGTTTTGAATTTCCAAAAGTGCAATAGTCAACAGCGTCCACATTTAAAAATCGCAATACGTCAGTACTTCCATCAGAGAGCAAAAGCGTATAGATGCGTTTTAGGTTGTCTTCAATTTCATCGCGTTCATTATCATTGTAAAAAACACGAACCCATAGGGAATCGTTATCGTTTTTGTCCATCACAGCGACGGAACCAGAAAAACGCATCAAGTCTTGATAGAAGATAGGAAAAGTTGCTGTTCGATTGTAATGCTTGAGGTAATCGCCCAAAAACGGGCTTATCCGATAGCTCGGTTTTTTGGTTGTGA
>Ga0233438_10001831_pt1 | contig 22274 bp, 19 predicted proteins | sample SI_123_September_FD_182720 | JGI IMG/M metagenome (GOLD analysis project Ga0233438, IMG submission 182720) | Seawater microbial communities from Saanich Inlet, British Columbia, Canada - SI_123_September2016_10_MG | ecosystem: Environmental > Aquatic > Marine > Inlet | place: Canada: British...
TATTGTACGTACTTCATGGCTGTACTCAGAATATGGAAAAAATTTCATAAAAACCATGTTGAGCTTATCAGAAACACTAAACGAAATAAGTGTAGTCTCTGATCAAATAGGTTCGCCCACATATGCACGCGATTTGGCTGAGGTTTTGATAAAAATTGTTTTATCTTCGTCCAAGGCATATGGACTGTATCATTTCAGTAACTTTGGAGCGATATCTTGGTATGATTTTGCAGTTGAGATTTTTAAACAGTTTGGCAAGACAATTGAGGTTAAGCCCATCAAAACAAAAGATTATCCAACCGCAGCCAAGCGGCCAAAATATAGTGTATTGGATACTACAAAAATTAAAAACAACTTTGATTATACAATAAATGATTGGCAAGAAAGTTTGAAAAATATTAATATCTCCTAATGACAAAAAACTTAATCATTTTTGGAACACGTCCAGAAGCAATTAAAATGACTCCTTTAGTCAAGGAGTTTCAAAAATATTCTGATATTTTTGAAACTAAAGTGTGTGTCACAGCTCAACATAGAGAAATGTTAGACCAAGTGCTAGATTTTTTTGAGATTAAGCCAGATTTTGATCTAGACCTTATGAAACCTAATCAAAACTTATACACTTTAACGTCTTCCATTCTTTTAGGGCTAAAGCCTATTTTAGAATCTTTTCAGCCAGACTATGTTTATGTTCACGGGGACACAACAACAACTATGGCCTCTAGTTTAGCCTCATTTTATTCAGGTGCTAAAATCTGTCATGTGGAGGCAGGTTTACGTACATTCAACATGCAGTCTCCTTTTCCAGAAGAAATGAATCGCTCTGTGACAGGAGTAGTTTCGAATATTCATTTTTCTCCTACTGAGACGTCTAAGAATAACTTAGTTCTTGAAAACAAGTCTGAAGATAGTATCGTTGTCACCGGAAATACTGTTATTGATGCATTGATGTTCAGCGTAAATAAAGTTAAAAACTCAAACTACCAAGACAAAGAAATAGAGCATTTAATAAGCGTATTGGATGAAGGAAAAAAACTAATATTGGTTACGGGACACAGACGAGAAAATCATGGAGATGGGGTTGTTAGAATATGTGAAGCGTTAAAAGAGATTGCTTTAAACAATCCTAAAGCTCAAATTATATATCCGGTTCATTTGAATCCCAATGTTCAAGGTCCTGTTTATAAACTCTTGAGTGAGATTGACAACATCCAATTAATTGCACCACTTTCCTATCCTTCTTTTGTATGGCTGATGGACAAATCATATTTGATTATAACGGACAGTGGTGGTGTTCAAGAAGAAGCCCCTAGCCTGGGGAAACCAGTTTTGGTCATGCGGGATACAACAGAACGCCCAGAAGCCATTGAGGCTGGAACAGTTATCTTAGTTGGAACAAATAAAGATAAAATAGTTGATGAGGCAAATAAATTGCTAAATGAAACGTTTGCCTATAAAGCGATGTCAAAATTACATAATCCATACGGAGATGGGATGGCGTCTCAAAGAATAGTGAGTTATATAAGATCAAAATTAAACGCTTAGTATGAAACCAAAACCAGAAGTTGTGATGATTGGGCTTGGCTATATTGGTTTGCCTACCGCCGCATTGATTTCTAGTCAGCATACTTTTGTCCATGGGGTAGATATTAATCAAAGTGTAGTTGACACCATCAATATGGGTAAAATACATATTGTTGAACCTGATTTAGAAAATGTAGTCTCAAATGCTGTTCAAAAGGGCTACTTATTTGCAAGCCGTTCACCGGTTAAAGCGAGCACCTATATTATTGTAGTTCCTACTCCATTCAAAGGGGATAATGAACCCGATATATCATTTGTAGAAGCTGCAACAAAAAGTATTATTCCACTTCTCGAAAAAGGAGACTTATACATCATTGAATCGACTTCACCTGTTGGGACAACTGAAAAGATGAAGGAATATATTTATGCCGAACGACCAGAATTGAGCGATCAAATTTACATGGCCTACTGCCCAGAACGTGTTTTACCTGGGAATGTCATGTATGAGCTTGTAAATAACGACAGAGTTATTGGTGGGATTAATAATAAATCCACAAAAAAAGCGGTAGCTTTTTATGAGCAATATGTAAAAGGTAAATTACACGAAACCAATGCGCGAACTGCAGAAATGTGTAAGCTGGTAGAGAACTCTTCTAGAGATGTTCAGATCGCCTTTGCTAACGAATTGTCTTTAATTTGCGACAAAGCAGATATCAATGTTTGGGAGCTTATAGAGCTAGCAAATAAACATCCGCGGGTGAATATACTTAACCCAGGTTGTGGCGTTGGAGGGCATTGCATTGCTGTTGACCCATATTTTATAGTTTCAGATTATCCAAAAGAATCAAAAATTATTGGTACAGCCAGAGAAATAAATAATTACAAGTCGTTTTGGTGTGCAGAAAAAATTCAAAATGCCAAACTTGAATTTCAAATAAAACATGGTCGAAAGCCAAGTATTGCCTTAATGGGGTTGGCGTTTAAACCCAATATTGATGATTTGAGGGAGTCTCCTGCAAAATATATTGTCCAAAAAGTATTACAAAATGCGAATAATGAAACGCATTATATTGTAGAGCCAAATATTAATACACATAATGTTTTTAAACTAACCAATTATCAAGAAGCTGCTAACAAAGCAGAAATAATCGCATTTTTAGTGGCTCATGATGAGTTTAAAACCTTACAAATTCCTAAGGAAAAACAAGTGTTGGATTTTTGTGGGGTAATTAAATAAAACCCAAATTTTAAAGAGACAGACGATGAAAAAATATTTTGACGGGGAGAAGTTGTATGGTGATGATTTTAATCTAGAACAAATATCTAAGTGGCATCAAGAAGAGGCGGAAGGATATGCTAATTTGGAATCACGTGAATTAAAATTACTTCATGAGGGGATTTACTTATATGAGAGTATAAATAAAATTCATGGATTTAAATATTTAGAAAAAGGAAGAACTTATAAAAATGTATTAGGAATTGGTTCCGCAACAGGGCATGAGTTTTTACCTATATTAGATCAAATAGAAAACATATATATATTAGAACCATCCGACAAATTAGAAGTATATAAAGTTGCAGATAAGAAAACCACATATATCAAACCAGAAACTAACGGGGATATAATGTTCGCGGACAACTATTTTGATATGGTAACTTGTTTTGGCGTTATGCACCATATCCCAAACGCCTCACATGTTTTAAAAGAAATTTATAGAATATTAAAAGATCAAGCGATATTTCTTTTTAGAGAACCAATAATTTCTATGGGAGATTGGAGGACCCCTAGGAAAGGACTTACTAAAAATGAGCGAGGACTACCAAAAGAGTTTCTTAGACAAAATATTAGAACATTGGGTTTTAAAGTAATAAGCGAAAATTATTGTTTCACCCTTTCTTCTTTTTTTTCAAAACGCACAAAAAATATTTTGAGCAGACCAATATATGCTTATAAAATGTACGTGTATTTTGACAAGTTTATATCTTCAGTTCTTATATGGAATATAAAACACCATACAACTAATAAATACAGAAGGGTGTTCCCTCAATCAGTATATTATGTATTAAAAAAATGACAGTAATTAAAACATGGTAAATTAATAAAAGTTAAGCTGTTTAATAAACATCAAACACTAAAGTTTGATTTTGTAAAAAGAAGTATGATAATTATATGATGAAACGTCTCTTTTTAGTTGCTGCGCTAACAGGCACTGGACATTTGGTAAATTTAATTTCTTTAAAGGTTATGACTAATTATGCTAATCTAGAAACCATTGCATTTATAGGAGAACTGGATTCTCTAGCGCTTTTAATCGTGTCCATCACTGCATTTGGATTGCAACTGTCATCCACAAGAGAAATTGCAGTTCGAGAACATGATTGGCAGAGAGTATATTATTCAACACAATCCGCCCGGTTAACCATGGCGCTGCTTTTAATGTTCCTTGGTTTATCGGGATTTTTGTATACTAAAAATTATTTGTTTTTTATAGCACCAATGATTGCACTAAATGCCGATTATGCTTTATATGGCATAGGAAAGCCAGTGTTAGGTGCTATGGTTTCTTTTATTAGGGTTATTATTCCATCTTTAACAATTATTTTAGGCTCGATTTATTTTTTAAACTCACTCCCTTTATTCTTTTGCCTGAGTATTTTAGTGGCTTATTTTGCAGCAGGTCTCACTGTTTCTAAGATTTTGCATGTTAATTACTTAGTGAAACCTAAAATAAAAAGTCTTTTAGAATATGTGAAGAACATTAAAATTGGTCTAGCCAACTTGGCATATTTTTTTGTAGGTATAGGGATTATTACTATTCTATCACATATAAACAGTGAAGCAACAATTTCGGTAGCTTATATGGCTTTGAAATTATATATGATTTTTATTGGCGTTAGAAGGATAATAGTCCAGTCTTTCTTTAAGGAAATAAAGGAGTTACAACAAGCTTTAAAAGTAGATTTTTTATCTATGGTAGCGGGAATAATCTTTTTAAGTGCCTTTTTATTTTATCCAGAAGTAGTGATATCCTTAATATTTGATGATTCATATATTGAGTTTTCTACGACTTTTGTTGTTTTAGGAGTTGCTGCTTTTGTTTCTGCTGCTACCTCAAGTTCAGGGGCAAGGTTGTTATTACACAACAAAGACAAACAATTTAGTGCTAATTTTATTGTAGGAGCTATTGTAACTATATGTTCTGGAATATGTTTTTCTTATTTTATTGCCGATAGACCTAGTTTAGTTGTGCTATCCTGCTTACTGGGAGAGCTAACGATTTCAATTTTAAATATTTTTTCCTTAAAAGAGAAAAATTTTTTAATGGACAGATTTAAAATTATATATCCAGTTGTTTTAATGGCTTTGGTGTTTTATATTATTAAAATGGCTTTCAATGAAAATATATGGAGCTTTGGTGTTTCTATATTTTTATTTTCTGTATTGGCATTATTACATAGCAGAAGGGTTTTAAATTCTAAATTATTGAGTTAACTAGAAAACAATGAAAATTGGTCTTTTAAGAAATATAATATCTCTGGAAGCGAAATTGGTTTCGTTTTTGCTTATTGCATTACTATTATTAGACCGCAATTTTTCTAAATTAACTATTATTGGTCCAATCTATGCCCATGATTTGGTTTTATTTATTGCAACAATTATAACCATTTTTAAAACGTCTTTAAAGTTTAGACTCCCTTCAATTTTTTTAATTATTATAATTTCTATTTTATACTTAATTTACTCTGTTTTCTTCGGTGATACTGGCAAAGGTGGTTTTTTAATGATATTTAGGCAGTTTCTCCTGTTTTTTTACCTAATGTGTTCCTACATTATTGCAAATAAGTTTTTTAGAAACGAAAATAATATTGATAAGTCCGTTGAATTTATAAAAAGAATAGCTTTTTGGTCCTTATTTCTTCAATTGTTTTATTTTATGTATTTGTATGTAACAGTTGAAAACTACTCCCCGCTAAAAGGATATTCTTATCTATCTGCGTTAGGCGTAATGGGAATAATTACATATGCTGCATACATTCTTGTTTTTTTTCAAGGATTAAAAAAACAATTAATGTTTTTGCTTTTAATTGTAGTATCGACCTTATTGGGTCATGCCTCATCCTTTTTTGCTGTTTTTGTAATACTACTCTCTCATTTTTACATCTCATTTAAACCAAAAGTTAGATTTATAGTAATAGGCATAATTTTATTATTAGGAATTATAGTGATACAACTACCACAATTCAACGATAAAAATGCTAGTTGGAGAATATTATATTGGGTGGAAATTTTTAGGCAAAGCATTGTAGATAATTATTTGGTTTTAGGAAATGGCTTCGGGAAACCCTATGTGTCTTTAGAGTTTACAGATTATTTGTATGAAAATTTAAACTCCCACAATATGTTAGAAAAATATAATCCTATGGCAAGGTGGGAATCTCCTCCTCACAATTCTTTCTTAACGATAATTTTTCATGTAGGTCTCATCCCATTTTTACTATTAGTATGGCCATTAAAAACCATATTTTCACAACTTTTCTTAAAAAGAAAGTCTGAAGATAAAAATAAACTTTTTTTGTTTTACACTATCATTGGGCTAATTGTTTGGTCAAGCTTTAATGTAATATTGGAGCTCCCTCATTCTGCAATATTCTTCTGGTTAATTTTTTTCACTTATATTTTTTATGATAAAATCAAAACCTAAAATATTATTTATAATGCAACTTCCTCCTCCAGTGCATGGGGCATCAGTGATGAATAATTATATTTTCAAGAGTAAGATTATTAATGCGGAATTTGATACAACATACTTACCTTTAAAATTTGTATCAAAAGTTTCTGAAATAGGCAGGTTTTCCTTTAGAAAATTGTTTTTACTTATCAAAATTGTGTGGTTGATTTTAAAAACTATATACACACTGAAACCGGATGTAGTATATTATACTATCGCTCCTTTTGGAGGTGCTTTTTATCGAGATTCTCTATTAGTTTTTTTGATCAAGTTATTTCGACCAAAAATAGTATTTCACTTACATGGTAAAGGAATAGATGGACAATGCAAGAGCACATTTAAAAGAAAAATATACCAATTAACGTTTAAAGACGTTTCTGTAATTACCCTATCAAAGATGTTAAATTATGATATAGAAAAAGTGTATAATGGAAAAATTTATAACATCCCCAATGGTATTGAAGTACATCAAACAGCAATTAAAAATAAAAACCCCTATACATGTAAAATGTTATACTTGTCCAATTTAGTAAAAACCAAAGGAATCTTAGACCTTGTGACAGCAATTGAATTAGTTAAAGATTTAGAAGTCGATTATGAAGTTGATATTGTTGGGAACTCTGCAGATATCACCGTAGATTCATTAAAAGAAATTATTTTAACTAAAAATCTTCAAAACAGAGTTAATGTTTTAGGGCCAAAATATGGAAACGAAAAATGGCAAATGCTACATAATGCAGATATTCTTGTTTTTCCAACATTTTTTAAAAACGAGTGTTTCCCTCTAGTTATATTAGAAGCTATGCAAACACAAACTGCCATAATTTCTACAGATAATGGAGCCATTAAGGAGATTATAAAAGATTGTGGAATTATAACACCACAAAGCTCGCCAGAAAAACTGGCATTTGTACTAAGAGAACTTCTTCAAGACAGCAATAGGATTCAAAAACTTAAAGTCAAAGCCAAAGCTGAGTTTGATAAAAAATATACTTTAGAAAAATTTGAAATTAATTTTATTCAAACCCTAAAAAAGATTTTGAATGAAAACTAAATATCGAGCAGATTTCCATATTCACACCAAGGCTAGTTTTGATGGCTACAACTCTTATAGAAACATATATAAAAATGCCCAAAAGCATAGTTTAGACATTATTGCTATTACGGATCATGATACGATCAAAGGCGCACAAGAGTTTTTGAAATGGTTGAAAAAACACAAAAAAGATGATTTAGATGTTATTTTAGGAGAGGAGGTAACTTGTTTAGACGGAACACATATTATTGGATTATTTCTAAAAGAGCATATTCCATCAGACACTCCACTAAACGTAATACAAGAGATAAAACGACAAAATGGTTTAGTTTATTTTCCTCACCCTGCCAGAAAAGACGGTATTCTTAATTCAAAAGAAGTCATTCAAGCAGTAAAATTGGGGGATTTATTTGAAGTTTTTAACGGGAAGGTTCATCAATCTTTTAATAATATTGCTCAGAATAGTTTTGCTAAATTTCAACACATGATTCCTTTAGGAGGTAGTGATGCCCATTACAATGCTGACATTCAAAAATGCATTTGCACTATTGAATTAGAAAACAAGAGCACATTGCTTGATGCACTAAAAATTAAAAAGATTAAAAGTATTTTAATAGAGGGGCATAAGAATGAGACTACAACATTATACTTTGGGAGTTATTATAAAATTAAGGATATACTTAATTTACCACAATTTGTACGTGACTTAGGTAAACGAGTTTACCCATTCATTCGAAATTATAGAAACAGGAACAAGATATATAAAACAGAAAAAGTCTATTATTATGAGTTTTAAACATTTAATAAATAGAGTCGCTAATGTATTATATGTGAATTTTAGATATTCAGCATATTTAAAATTTCAGTTTAAACCTAACAATGACATTAGATTATGCAGAGAAAAGAAACTAAAGACTATTTTGAAAATTGCGGTCAATAAAGTTCCTTTTTATAAACCATATAAGTCAGAAATTGATTTTAACAATTTTTCATTGAAAGAACTCAACAAACTTCCAATTGTTGAAAAGCAAGATATTCAAAACGATATTAATCGTTTTTTAAGAGAAGATGTTAATCCAAGTAAACTCCGATGGAAAGCTACTTCTGGTTCTTCAGGAAAACCCTTTCAAGTACCTAAAAGTTATTTTAGTGATGCAATTGAAGTACTACTTGGATACAGAGCTTGGTCAATGGGGAGATTTTTATACAAATTAAGAGAACCCGCCATAGTATTGAGAAGTTTTTCACCTAAAGAGAATGAACCTATATACAGAAGAGACAGGGTAAGAAATTTTTGGTATATATCTCCATATCATATTAATGAAAACTATCTTGAAGAATTTTTAAACATTTTTAAAAAATCAAAAGCAAAAATATTAAAAGGTTATCCTTCGTCTATTTATATTTTAACTCTTTTACTTAAGAAGCATAAAGTTGATAAACCAAAAATTCAAACCATAATTACTTCCTCTGAATCCATGTTGTCAAAATATAGAAATGAAATAGAAAATTACTGGAATTGTGACGTGTTAGACTGGTATGGTCAAAATGAAAGAACAGTTACTGTTCAACAATGCCAATATGGAAATTATCACAATAATGACGAATATGGAATTTGTGAAGTCGATGAAGAGAATAATATTATTGCAACCTCGTTAAATAATGATATAATGCCTCTTTTAAGGTATAAAACAAATGATAAGGCAATTCCTTTAGATGATGTAGAAAGGCAATCTTTATGTAAATGCGGAAGAAGTCTTTCAATTCCATTCAGGGGAATTGAAGGGAGGTCTGATGATATTATATACAAAGAAGGAAAGCATCCAATTCCGACAATTAATATTTACAATTTAATGGAGAAATTTCAAGAGGTAAAACAATTTTATATACTACAAGAGAGTGACTTATCTGTAAAAATGATTGTAACTGAAAGTAAACCCATAAGTTCTGAATCGTTATCTCGACTAAAAACGGGTATAAGGCAACGCATAGGAAATTTGCCATTAGAGGTTGATGTTGTAAAAGAAATAAAAAGAAATAAAAAAACAGACAAAATAAAGATTATAGAATCAAGAGTAAATTAAGCGATACTTTTGTATAATTGCAAAATATATATCTTTTAAAATTTCAAAATATCTTAAGGAATCCAAAAACAATGAGCACTGTCAACAAACGTATTAATCAACTAAGACTTTTAAAGAAAGAAGCAGGCTCTCATTCGCCAAGTCTTTTTACCATAAAAGAGGCCATACCAGATTTAGAAGTAAAAGTTGATGCTTGCTTTCTTTCTAATCCTTATGCAACAGACCTTTTTATAGAATATTTTAAAAAAGAACTTATTGACACTAATGCGTTAAGAGATTTACTTGAATTTTATCCCTCTCAAAATAAAGTTATTGGTGAATCTCTTTCTGCGGCAATAGGAATTCATCCAGACAACATTTTTATTGGAAATGGAGCCATAGAAATAATTCAAACCATTATTCAAAAGTATACAAAGAGGAAGATTCTAATTAGTATACCAACGTTTTCTTCATATTATGAATTTATTAATGATAATGTTGATGTTGTTTATAATAAACTAAGAAAGGAAAATAACTTCGAACTTGATGTAGATATGTTCATCGCTCTTGCAAAAAAAGAGAGGCCAGACACTGTTGTATTGATTAACCCAAATAATCCTAACGGAGGCTATTTAGATTTTGAAACAATTCAACATTTGTTAAGAGAGCTTCGAGATGTTAAAAGCTTTATTTTGGATGAAAGTTTTATACATTTTGCTTATGAGAATGAATACTATGATTTAAAAACAGCATCGAATTTAGTATATAAATTTCCAAACTTGATTCTTGTGAAAAGCATGTCTAAAGATTTTGGGATTGCTGGGATAAGAGCAGGATATGCTGTTATGAGCAGTAAAAGAGTTCAGGAATTATTATCAAACGGATTTCTTTGGAATTCTAATGGATTATCAGAATATTTTTTTAGATTATACACAAGAGATTCTTTTTTACTTGAGTACGAAAAAGTCAGAATTAAGTATATCAAAGAAACGCAAGACTTTATTGAACAATTAAAACAATTGCCTAATATAAAAGTATATCCTAGTAAAGCTAATTTTGCTTTAATAGAGCTTTTCAATGGACAAACAAGTGACGAATTTGTTTTTAAAATGCTAATTGATTTCGGTGTGTATTTAAGAACATGCTCAGATAAAATAGGATTAAAGGGGGAATTTATTCGCTTAGCTTCAAGAACAAAAGAAGAAAATAAATATATAATTGAAGCGTTTACAAAGGAGTTAAAAGAATAATTTCGGACTATTTTAAGTTTTTTTAATAATTAAATAAGTGTGAAAAAAATAATAATATTGGCGCTAGTCTTTTGCTATTCGTGTAAGAAAAAAGATAATAAACCAGTCTTTCAGCAAGACCGGATAATAGATGAACAATTTTCCTATAAGGCAATCGGTAATGAATTATTAAAAAATGTAAATTTTAAAAATTGGGACACTAATTCAAAACCAGAACACTGGCAAATTAATAATAAAGTTGATGCACCTGAAAATTTTGTAGTGGATAGAGATACACTAGATTTATTATTGAAAGGACATAATTCTGAAGAAATTTTTATTGAGCAATCTTTAAAAATAGAACCAGATGTATTTTATTTATTTGAAGCTGATGTTGAAACTAACCTTAAACATAATCCAAATTCTGGTGTATATATAAAATCTAAAGAGAAAACTTTAGCTAAAAGGGTTTTTAAGACTAGATCTAAAGACACATATAGGGTTGTTTTTAAAACTCAAGAAAAAACTCAAAATGTTAGCTGTTATATAGGGTTTGCTAAACCAGAAGAAGGAGATATCATGATTAAGTCAATATCCATAAAAAAGGTAGAAATTAATGAATTAGTTTACGAGTCTGAAATAGCTCAGAGCTTTTTTGACGTTTTAGAGCTTAATTTTAGCAATGAACAATCTTTTGACAAAAGTGTGGTAAAGATATCCAAAAATATAAGTGATTTACTGATTTCAAGACAGAAGAAGGATAGTGTCAACATGAAAAGAGTTGATAATTTGTTGCCGCTATTAAACTATGATGATAAAGATGAATATGCTTTTTTAAAAAGAGATTTATCGGGTCCAATTGAAAAAATCACGCATTCTTATCAGAATAAGTTAGTTTTTGGCAATATGGAAATTTTAAGAGAATTTAAGATTGGCACAAAAAGAATTGATGTTTACAAAAATGGGAACAGAATTCATTTACTTTTTAAATATTACAATCCTTTTTCTGAAAAATGGATTATCGTAGATCCTTTCTACAACTCAACAATCAAAACAAGTACATCTATTTCTGCAATTAAGAAAGAGGATGTTACAATTTCTGACTATGGAGGGCTTAGTAAAAATTTGGACGGATTAATAAATAAGTATTCAGGATCTGAAATAAAGGTGATAAATGAAAAGGTGATAAGCTTTCCATTTTAACTATACAATTTAGTTAATACTAAGTTTGATAAATTTGAGTTCATATGAAACAAGTTATACAAAATTTTAAAAGTGGTGAACTTTACGTTGATGATGTTCCATTACCCTCAATTTCGAAAGGGATGGTGTTGGTTGAAAACAAGTTTTCACTTATAAGCGCAGGCACCGAACGAGGAACAGTTAAGGTTGGAAAGGCCAACTTGCTTGGCAAGGCAAAACAACGACCAGATCTAGTAGCACAAGTACTTCAAAATGTAAGAAAGGAAGGTCTTAAAGCGACATTAGACAAGGTCAAAACAAAGCTTGACTCATTGAAAGCCCTAGGCTATAGTACATCAGGAGAAGTTATGGCTTCAATGGATACTCGCAATCTCTTTCAGCCTGGAGATAGAGTAGCTTGTGCGGGGCAGGATTTTGCGTCCCATTCAGAAATGGTCTCTATACCACAAAACCTAGTAGCTAAAATACCAGATAATGTGTCGTTTGAAGATGCGAGTTATACAACCCTTGGGGCAATTGCTTTGCAGGGAGTTAGACAAGCAGACCCTAAATTAGGTGATAATGTTTGCGTTATAGGTCTAGGACTGTTAGGTCAAATTACTTCGCAATTACTCAAGGCTAATGGTTGTAATGTTTTTGGGATTGATCTCTCGGAAAGGTTAGTTCATTTAGCAAAAGAGATTTCTGCTGACGAGGCCATGTTAAGAAATAACTTAAACCTATTGGCGTCCATCACAGATTTTACTAATGGTTATGGCTTTGATAGTGTAATTATTACTGCAGCAGCACCTTCTAACGACCCTATAGAACTATCAGCTGAAATTGCTCGAAAAAAGGGTAAGGTAATTGTTGTAGGTGCTGTTAAAATGGACATTCCAAGAGACCCTCATTTTTACAGAAAAGAGTTGGATTTAAGGCTTTCGTGTTCTTATGGGCCAGGAAGATATGATGTAAACTACGAAAATAACGGGCAAGATTACCCGTATGCTTATGTGCGCTGGACAGAACAACGCAATATGGAAGCCTTTTTAAAACTGATATCTAATGGAGCTGTTAACCTTAAACCTTTAACATCTCATGTTTTTGATATTACAGAAGCTGAGAAAGCCTATGATATAGTTTTAGGAAAAGTTCAAGAACCTTCAATAGGAATTTTATTAAAGTATCCCAATAGTGACAAAACCAAATTGTCTACCAATATTGTATTAGACACCAAACCTATTAATAAAATAAATGTAGGTTTTATTGGCGCTGGAAGTTTTGCACAAAGCTATTTAATACCTCATGTAAAAGCATCTGAAGCATCTCTAGACACAGTGGTTACCTCAAAAGGGATTACTTCTAAAAATGTAGCACAAAAATTTGGGTTTAATACATCTTCATCAGCAGCTAAAGATATATTAGAAAATAAGAGCATCAACACAGTTTTTATTGCAACACCTCATAATTCACATGCAAAGTATGTAATTGAGGCTTTAAAAAATGATAAAAATGTTTTTGTTGAGAAACCTTTGGCTATGAATGAGGAGGAATTGGAGCATGTTGAAACAGCATACAAGGAATCCCAAAATCATCTTTTAGTTGGTTTTAATCGACGATTTGCAGATGTTTCAAAAACGATTAAAGCGTCTTTTGAAGGTCAAACAGAACCCGTTTTTGTGAATATTAGAGTCAATGCGGGATTTATTCCAAAAGAACATTGGACTCAAAACCCTGAAATAGGAGGAGGCAGAATCATTGGTGAAATGTGTCATTTTATTGATTTGATGCAATATTTTACAAATTCAGAACCCGTAAAAGTGTATGCAGAATGTATCAACACTGCTAACGAAAAGACAAAAGCCGATGATAATATTTCAATAGTGGTTAAATTTAAAAATGGATCTGTGGGGAATCTAATTTATTTGGCTAATGGGGATAAATCTTTACCTAAAGAATTAATTGAAGTTTTTGGAGGCGGAATAGTAGGTAGGATTCATGACTTTAGATATGGCGAAATCCACTATAAGAATAAATCCACAAAAATAAAATCGCCTTGTAAAGGTCATAAACAAGAGGTGGCAGCTTTTATAGACGCTTTAAGTAACGAAAAGGCATCACCAATTAGTTTTAACTCTATAAGGTTGACTACCTTAACAACTTTTAAAATTATTGACAGTTTAAACTCAGGGCTACCTCAACATATTGAGTAAATTAATCCAAAAATATAACCCTAATTTAGCTCATTTCATAATATTGATTGGTTTATCAATAATTATACCTTCAGGATTCTATTTTTTAGAAGGATTATTAATTTCCTTACTTTTTTTAAATTGGCTTTTTTTATTGATAAGAAATAAAGTAATATTTAAGTTAGACAAGACCTTTTTTCTTCTTTTTGGATTATTTTCAGTTTATCTTTTGGGATTCCCAACGTCTTCAGATTTAAATGAACAATTTGAAGCCACAACCAAGCATTTGTCTTACGTAATAATCCCTTTATCCCTTATTGGTTTTAAACTAACTGAGAAACAAATTCAGGCAATAAAAAAAACATTTATTTGGTCTACTATTACTTTTGTTGTTTTAGCTGTGGTTTATGCATTTTACAGTTATTTAAGCACTGGGAAAAGTACTATTTATGTCATGAATTCTGTTCAAAGCAAATTCATGTATTATGGTTTAACAAGAGTTTTTGACAGCTGGCACCCAACCTATGTGTCATTTTTCAGTAATTTATCTATTGTTTTTGTTTATCAAGTGTATTATAAATCTAAAGCATATCATTTAAGTGTAGTTACATTTATATTACTTCTTACAGGTGTTTTTCTATTGAATTCATTTATTGGATTACTGTCATTGGCTTTTTTAATTTTAATTTTTTTATTAAATCTTGTAAAATCAATTTATACAAAAACCACAATCACATCACTAGCCATTTTATTTTCAATAATTTTTTATCATCTAAATCCATTAGGATTAAGTAAAATTGAAAAATTAAAACAAACAGAAATTTCCATTACAGACTCTAAATTTGAAAGAAATATCTTAAACTTAAGGTTAGCTAAATGGCAAACTTCTTTAGAATTATTTAAAGAACAGCCCTTATTCGGAGTATCTGCAGGAGACTATAAAAAAACTGTAGTAGAATTATATAAGCAGAAAGACTTTCAATATGCAGCACAACACCAATATGCTGCGCACAATTTCTATATTTACACACTTGCTAGTTCTGGCCTAATAGGATTGCTTTTTCTTTTAATGGTATTAATTATTCCTTTTCTGTTAAGAAGAAATGATACTTCACTTTTCTTATTAATATTTTCATTATTTTGCTTTACTGAGGATATGCTTCTTAGACAACAAGGAGTGATTGCGTTCAGTTATTTTTATGTCATTCTTCAAGCTAGAGCCAAATGAACAAACAAAGAGAAATAGTAAGTGCGCTTTTAATAATTGATTTTGTTTTATTAATAATTTTTGGAAAAACATATTCTAAATTAGAAATTTTTGAATTTGGTTTTCATGCACATGATTTATTTCTTTTGATTTTAGCATTTTTTTGCGCCTTTAAATTTAATTTTAAACAAAACAGAATATATTCTATTGAGATAGTTCTTGGCCTGTCAATAGTTTATTTAATAGTTTCTTTTTGGAATATAGACTTTAACTTTACTTCTCCTAAAATCTTTTATATCGTTAGGCAATATGCCATAGTTGGATATATTGGAATTTTTTATGTGATCTCGAAATTTTTATTTGAGGAAAAGGAACTATTAAAGTACTGGATAAAAATGATTTTCTTTTTGAGCGCTGGGTGTTTTCTCATTCAGCTATTATACATTACTTATATGTATTTTTGCTCTGATCGTATCCTATATTTAACAAAGAATGCGTTCTCACCAATTATTTCTCTGGGGTTAATTGTATTCAATTGTGGTATTTTAGCAAGCAAAAAACACAATAAAAAAATAAAGTTTTTTAGCTGTCTTCTAACCTTTTTAATTTCAATTTCAATTCATCATGATTCATTATATCTCGCATTATTTATTATTTGGGCACTATACTTTTTTATTCGTTTAAGCAACAATAAAAAAGTTTTTAGTATAATAGCATCATTATTTTTAGTAGGGCTTTTATTCTTGCTATTACCATCATTAAGTGATGTTAATGCACAATGGAGATTAATTTATTGGCATTCGGTATTTGAAAAAATAATTGAAAATTATTTTATTTTAGGTGATGGGTTTGGAATTCAATATATCAGCGACGAAACCATTGAAAAACTAAACAAATTAATGATTTCAGAGGGGCATACTAATACCGTTATTACAGAAGAGGAAAAGTACACAACAGGGGCTCATAATTCCTTTTTATCATTTGGACAGCATCTTGGAATAGCATCACTTTTTTTATTATTTTATCCTCTTGTTATTGGAATTAAAGGTTTAAAAATAAGGGATAATACTAATTTAATTTTCTTAATTCTATCGATTTCAGGAATGTCTGTATTTTCATTTTTTAATGTAATATTAGAATTGCCACATTCTTCTTCATTATATTGGATGATATTCTTTGCATTAATTTATTACAAGAAAAACATAAAGATTGAAAATATATAACAGTTTTACTTTATTAGAGAATTATTGTGAAAATCAATCATTCAAAGGCTGGGACCCGTACGATGGTCTCAACAGTTGGGTGATACAAAAAACGCTATTAGGAAGGTCAAGGTTTTTTAGACTTGCCTGGATACAATTGTTTAAATGCAACCCTATTAACTTAAGACCTCTATTTGGAATAAAAAAAGAATATAATCCAAAAGGACTGGGATTATTTCTAATAGGTTATTGTAATTTATATACTAAAGAACACAAAATAGAATATTTAGATAAGATACATTCTTTATCCAATAAGATATTAGAGCTTCAAACAAAAAGGTATTCTGGCGCCTGTTGGGGTTATAACTTTGATTGGCAAGCAAGGGCATTCTTTCAGCCCAAATACACTCCTACCGTAGTCGCAACATCTTTTATTGTTGAAGCGTTACTACAAGCTTATGAAATAACAAGAGATAAAAAGTTAATAGAAACAGCCACTAGTGCGGCACACTTTGTTTTAAAAGATTTAAACAAAACATATGATAAACAAGGGAATTATACACTCTCATATTCACCTTTAGACAAAACTCAAGTCTTTAATGCGGGGCTTCTTGGGGCAAAAACCTTAGCTTTAATTTATGAGTATACAAGTGAGGATTACTTATTAATTGAAGCCAAAAAAATTGTAGCCTATGTCTGTTCTAAACAAAACCTAGATGGCTCATGGGCGTATGGCACACTTCCCTTTCATCAGTGGATAGATAATTTTCATACAGGCTATAACTTGGAGTGTATTAACATTTATCAAAAAATTTCTGGCGACTTAACTTATCAAAAATATATTGACAAAGGGCTAGACTATTATTTAAATAATTTCTTTACTGAAGAAGGAATATCTAAGTATTATAATAATGAAACCTATCCAATAGATATACATGCCCCAGCTCAACTTGTTGTTACACTTGCTAAAATGCAAAAGCTTAATGAGCATAGACCTTTGGTCGATAAGGTGTTACTATGGACTATCGACAATATGCAATCGTCAAAAGGGTTTTTTTATTATCAGAGGGGAAAAATGGTCACAACCAGAATCTCGTATATCAGATGGGCGCAATCATGGATGTTCTATGCGTTTAGTTATTATTTTGTAGGAATTAACGAATAATGGAAAGAGCTAACATTCTAAATACAACCATAGATAACCTAACAATGCAAGAAACATTGCAGGCTGTAGTTCATGCCATACACAACTCCAAACAGATTCACCACGTAGTTGTAAATGCAGGTAAAATGGTAGCAATGCAAAGAGATTTAAAGTTGAGACAAAGTGTAAATAGCTGTGACCTTATAAACGCAGATGGCCAAGCAGTGGTTTGGGCTTCAAGAATTTTAGGGCAGCCGCTAAAAGAGAGAGTTGCTGGAATAGACCTAATGGAAAATTTAGTAGAATTAGCCTACAATAAAAATTTTAAAATTTTCTTTTTTGGCGCTAAAGAAGAAGTTGTTTCTAGCGTAGTAAAAAAGTATAAAATCAAATATTCTAAGGATATTATTGCCGGCTATAGAAATGGCTATTTTAATAAAGAAGATGAAGGGCATATAGCCCAACAAATCTCAGACAGTGGGGCAGATATTTTGTTTGTGGCGATCAGTTCACCAACCAAAGAAAATTTCTTATATGATAACAAAGAAACCCTAAGGGGTGTAAATTTTATAATGGGCGTAGGCGGTAGTTTTGATGTGGTTTCAGGTTTAGTAAAACGCGCCCCTTTGTGGATGCAAAAAATTGGAATGGAATGGTTCTATCGTTTTGCTCAGGAGCCTAAGCGCATGTGGAAAAGGTATTTGATAGGGAATATCAAATTTATTTGGATGGTATTTAAAGCAAGACTATCAAACTAAAATAAACTAATTTACAGCAACTCCAAACCAAACAATCTAATTATATTTGGCATGATAAATAGATTATCATGTCCAAAACCGTTCTCATCACTGGCGCCGCCGGCTTTTTAGGGTCACACCTCTGTGATCGCTTTATTGCTGAGGGCTTTAGGGTTATTGGGATGGACAACTATATCACTGGAAATCAAGACAATATACATCATCTTTTTAAGCACCCCGATTTTGAGTTTATAGAACATGATATTACAAATCATATAAATATCGCCCAAACTATAGATTATATTTTACATTTTGCTTCTCCTGCTAGCCCTATTGATTATCTTAAAATTCCTATTCAAACGCTAAAAGTGGGCTCGTTGGGCACACATAATTTATTAGGACTCGCCAAAGCCAATAATGCTCGTATTCTAATTGCCTCTACCTCAGAGGTCTATGGCGATCCGCTTGTACATCCACAGCCAGAAGATTATTTTGGTAATGTCAGCGCTATTGGCCCTCGTGGTGTTTATGATGAAGCCAAGCGCTTTCAAGAAGCCCTTACTATGGCTTATCATCGTTTTCACGGGCTGGAGACTCGGATTGCCCGTATTTTTAATACCTATGGCCCTCGTATGCGTCTGAATGACGGTCGAGTGATTCCCGCATTTATGGGGCAGTCGCTTAGAGGGGAAGACCTTACGGTATTTGGAGATGGCAGTCAAACACGTTCGTTCTGCTTTGTAGATGATTTAATTGAGGGTATTTATCGATTGCTTTTTAGCGACTATACACTGCCTGTTAATCTTGGCAACCCCGACGAAATTACAATTACAGAATTTGCAGAAGAAATATTAGCACTCACTAACACCAATCAAAAAATAAAATATAAACCCCTCCCTAAAGATGACCCATTAAAACGCCAACCTGATATTAGTTTAGCAAAAAAAATATTAAATTGGGCGCCTAAAGTCAATCGAAGTGAGGGCATGAAAAAGACATTAGAATATTTTAGAACATTACCTGAATCAAAACTTTTTAAAGTCGATCATAAAGACTTTTCTAAACACATCAAACGCTAGTGAGCAGTTTCAGACAAGGACGTTATTCGTGGCTGATTAAGCCTATTTTCTACACCATTGATCTAACAGTAATCAATGTGGTAGCGGCTTTGTCTCTCTTTTCTCAAGCATTTTCTTTAAGATTTACCGTGATTATTTCTTTGGGCTGGGTTGTTACAGCCCTTATTTCAAAATTTTATGAAGTTCACCGTTATTCAAGCGCTCTTCGTGTCTATAACCTTTTAGTACGTCAAGCGTTGTTTTTTTCATTACTGGTGTTTGCCTATGAAGGAGTTTTTCCACAATCTAACCTTAACCCAGTTCTGATTTTAAGATATATTATTTTCTGTTTTCTTTTTATATCATTGTTTAAGTATCTGTTATTTTTTCTTTTAAAGAATTATAGAGCTTATCTAAAAGGGAATACACGAAGAACAATTATTCTTGGAGACAGCAAAGAAGCAAAGGATCTTGAGTTGTTTTTCAAGAATAATCCTGAGTCAGGCTTTATTAACACAAAAACCGTGTCCTTTAAAAAAAGAGAGAAGATAGACTTAAACACACTTTTTAGTTATATCAAAGCTGAAAGTGTTGATGAAATTTACTGCTCACTTTCTGAAATAGAAGCCGTTGATGTGAAAGCGATTACAAAATTTGCAGACAATAACTTGAAAGTTGTCAAATTCGTCCCAGAGCAAAATACTGTCCTCAACCAAGACCTAAAGCGCGATTTTTACGGGATGGTTCCTGTCTTAGAATTCAGAACCATTCCTTTGGATGATTCTTTCAACCTAGTCCTGAAGCGACTGTTTGATATTGGTTTTTCTTTGCTGGTTGTCGTTCTAATCCTGTCTTGGTTGACCCCTTTATTAGCATTTCTTATAAAGATTGAATCTAGGGGGCCAGTGTTCTTTTCTCAGCTTCGAAATGGCTATAATTACAAGTCATTTACTTGTTTTAAGTTCAGATCAATGGTTATAAACGATAAAGCAAATGTTATTCAAGTATCAAAAGCGGACCAAAGGATTACTAAACTGGGTAAAATTATGCGTCAAACGAGTATGGATGAACTCCCCCAATTTTTCAATGTGCTCATAGGCGATATGTCTGTTGTTGGGCCACGACCACATATGCTAAGCCATACAGAAATGTATGCCAATAAAGTTGATAAATTTATGGTACGTCACTTTGTAAAACCGGGGATTACGGGCCTGGCACAAGTGAGTGGATATAGAGGCGAAGTAGAGACGGACAAAGATATTATTGGTCGGGTGAAATACGATATTTTTTATATAGAAAATTGGTCTATATTTTTGGACCTAAAAATTATTATTCAAACTATTATTAAAGCCATTAAAGGCGACGAAAAAGCATATTAACCAATGAACGTTTTAGTATTAGGATCAGGAGGAAGAGAGCATACCTTTGCTTGGAAAATTGCAAAGAGCCCATTGTGTGCCGACTTGTATGTAGCGCCAGGCAATTCTGGAACTGCATCAATTGCAACAAATTTAGATATTTCAGTTACTGATTTTGAAGGCATAAAATCTGCAGTTTTAAGCCATAACATAGAAATGCTTGTTGTGGGCCCAGAAGACCCTTTGGTGAATGGCGTGCATGATTTCTTTTTAAATGATGATGCTTTGAAACATGTTGCCGTAATTGGCCCTCAAAAAGCGGCTGCTACACTAGAAGGAAGTAAAGAGTTTGCTAAAGAATTTTTATTTCGCCACAACATTCCTACTGCGGCCTATCAAAGTTTTACAGCTAATGACCTTGAAAAAGGGTTTTCTTTTTTAGAAACACTTTCACCACCTTATGTCTTAAAAGCAGACGGTCTTGCCGCAGGGAAAGGTGTTCTAATTATTGATAATCTCGACGAAGCAAAATCTGAACTAAAAAACATGTTAGTGGATTCCAAGTTTGGCAACGCAAGCAGCAAAGTCGTTATCGAAGAATTTTTGGACGGCATAGAGCTGAGTTGTTTTGTGCTTACAGATGGAATTCATTATAAGCTATTGCCAACGGCAAAAGACTACAAACGCATCGGTGAAGGTGATACTGGCCTCAATACTGGAGGTATGGGCGCTATCTCTCCAGTTCCTTTTGCTGATGAGGTCCTTTTGAATAAAATTGAAGAACGCATTGTAAAGCCAACTATCGAAGGGCTTAAAAAGGACAAAACCCCTTATAAAGGATTTATTTTTATCGGATTAATTGTAGTTAATAACGAACCTTTAGTGATCGAATACAATGTACGAATGGGTGATCCAGAAACCGAAGCTGTCTTACCGCGCATTAATACAGATTTGATGGAGATTTTTATTGCAATTAAAAATCAGAATTTGAGTACAATAAATTTAGAAGTCAATCCAAAAACAGCAACGACTGTTGTGCTTGTGTCTGGTGGCTATCCTGAAGCCTACGAAAAAGGAAAAACAATATCGGGGTTTGAGAATGTACAAGAGGCGATAGTTTTTCATGCTGGAGCACAACACAGCAATGATGAAGTTGTGACTTCTGGAGGCCGAGTGATGGCCATTACAGCTCTTGGATTAGACCACAAAGAAGCCCTCAATAAAGCTTACAATGAGATTTCAAAGATAAAATTTGAAGGTATGAATTTCAGAAAAGACCTTGGATTTGATCTATAAATAGGAGTGTGAAGAAATGCTTTTATCCTCTTCATTATTGTCATTGAATGACTTAAGCTGTAGCATCCAATACGTAAAGCTCACCACGAGGATAGCTAAGAAAACCCATGAAACGAGATTCGCCATCCACCAATTTTCGAGCTCAACCTCTCTTAACACATTAAAAGGAACAAACAACACGGTTTCAAAAAATTCCTGAATTCCATTAAAAAAATCTTTCATCTTATGGTTTTAAAAGTTTTGTTCTTGTGGGTTAGCACAGAATAAGCTTATATTTACGTTGCAAATATAAGTAACACATAAGATGATTACAAGC
>Ga0233438_10001834_pt1 | contig 22265 bp, 21 predicted proteins | sample SI_123_September_FD_182720 | JGI IMG/M metagenome (GOLD analysis project Ga0233438, IMG submission 182720) | Seawater microbial communities from Saanich Inlet, British Columbia, Canada - SI_123_September2016_10_MG | ecosystem: Environmental > Aquatic > Marine > Inlet | place: Canada: British...
GAAAGAAGGATAGAATGCACGTTTCCGTAACTAGACCCTTTCAAACAGATACTCAAGGTCTAAAACTACCTATAATATATGTGACTAGTCCATATTTTGCAGGAGTTGCTCCAGAGACTGAGGGTGCTTTTTGGAATGTTAAACATGAGATAGGAGAAGAAGTAGAAGGGATTGTTCATCCAAATGTTGTCAGAAGGGGAAAAAGACCTATTATTTCAAATTCTCATATTAGAAAATGGGTTCCAAGAGGATACATCGTTGTTCATTCTTCTTCTCCTGGCACTGGACTTTCTCAGGGAGCACCAACAGTTGGTGGACAAAATGAATCTTTGGCACCTAAAGCAGTTATAGATTGGCTATGTGGTAGAACTAAAGGATATACAGAACCCTACGGAGACAAGACTGTCTCTGCGTATTGGTCTACTGGAAAGGTAGGTATGACTGGCACCTCCTACAACGGAACACTCCCTCTAGCTGCTGCTACAACTGGCGTTCAAGGTCTTGAAGCAATTATTCCCATAGCTCCAAATACTTCCTATTATCATTACTATAGGTCTAATGGATTGGTTAGATCTCCTGGAGGATATCTAGGTGAAGATATAGATGTATTGTATGACTTTATTCACAGTGGCGATGAATCTAAACGCGCATACAATAATAAAACTGTTAGAGATTCTGAAATGAAAAACGGAATGGATAGAATTACCGGTGACTACAATGATTTTTGGGCAGGAAGGGATTATCTAAACCAAATGAAACCAATGAAAGCAGCTTTATTAATGGCTCATGGTTTTAATGACTGGAATGTGATGCCAGAACATAGTTATCGTATTGTAAAAAAAGCAAAAGAAATGGGTATTCCAACCCAGATCTATTACCACCAAAATGGGCATGGAGGACCTCCTCCCATAAAAATGATGAACCGATGGTTTACAAGATATTTACATGGTATAAATAATGGGGTTGAAAATGATGCAAAAGCATGGATTGTTCGAGAAAATGATAGTCAACAAAATCCTACTTCTTATGAAGATTATCCAAATCCAATGGCAGAAGCAGTGACATTTTACCTACAAGAAGGAGCGCCATATCTCGGTAAATTATCAACCAAAAAAATGGAATTAAATAAACAAGAAATATTTTCAGATAACGCTTCATTTTCTGCAGAATCTCTAGCAAAATCTATGTCCTCCAATAATAGGTTGATGTATGTTTCTGATGAACTGAAACAGGATATTCATATATCTGGAGTTCCTAAAATTAGCATAAAAGCCTCAAGTTCTAAAAAAGCAGTAAATCTATCTGTATACCTAGTTTCTCTTCCTTGGAATAATAATAAAGAATCAAAAATAACTGACAATATAATTACTAAGGGGTGGGCAGATCTTCAAAATTATTCTACTTTATCTAAAAGTTCTCCACTAATACCGGGTAAATTTTATAATATGTCCTTTGAAATGCAACCTGATGACCAGGTTATTAAAAAAGGACAACAAATTGGTTTAATGATATTTTCTAGTGATTCTGAGCATACCATATTACCTGCACCTGGAACTAAGCTAACTATAGATCTAGATAATACCTCAATTACAATTCCAATAGTAGGTGGTATAAATACTTTCAAAAAAGCAATTGATTAATAGTAGATCTTTTAAAATGACCTCAACTGAAATTGCCTTATTATTAAACAATGATTCAGAGAAAATTATCCGAATAGGAGAAATAATAAGTAAGAAAATTGAAAAAAGAGATCATTTTGAAAAGCTCAATGAATTTGAAAAAACTTTCATATTCATAGATATCTTTGAAAATCATACTACAGACGGAGGCTTTGAAACTTTTTTTTGGGATTCAGCGGGTCAGTTTTCTCATGAAATATTAGAAGCCTACGAAAAAATAGGAGCTAAAAATACAGCGTCAATAATTTATGATTCTTTTGTATTATTTGGTGAAATTCCCATTCCAAAAAATACAGATGTGAGAAGAGAACTCTTATCAAAGATAAACCCAAAATCGTGGATTAAATTAGATCAAAAATACTATAACTGTAATGATAATATAGTACTTTTGGTATTAGAATTTGTAAAAAATAACACTAAGTATTTTGATTAAAAACTCTCAATGTTTTTAAATAAAGATTATGAAATATTTTTTAATAGTAGCTTTTTTATCATTAATTATATCTTGTAATTCACAGGATAAAAGACCTTTAATTGGTGAAACAGTGTATCAACAAAAATTAAATGCTGTTTTCAAAGATGCATCAAAATCACCTCTCAAAAACAAAGATTTGAAAAGCTTCAAAGGCTTGAACTTTTTTCCTGTAGACTCATCTTATATCATAACAGCTTCAATTGAAAAAACACCAGACACTCCTTTTTTAGGGATGGCTACTAATACTGATGAAAAATCCTATTATAGAAAATATGGAATATTAACTTTTACTCTGAAAGGAAAAGAAATGCAATTAACTTTGTATGAAAGTTTAGAAGAATCTGAGAATCCTGTTTTTGAAGACTATTTATTTCTACCATTCACTGATGAAACTAGCGGTAATGATTCTTATGGTGGTGGACGTTATATGGATGTCTTTAAAAGTAACATAAATACCAACGGAACTCTTAAATTGAACTTCAATAATACTTACAATCCTTATTGTGCATACAATGATGATTATTCTTGTCCATTAACTCCAAGAGACAATCATCTTAGTATGGAAATCTTGGCAGGAGTTAAAGATTTTAAAAAGCAGTAATTCTTTCTATCCTAAATAATGTGCATCTACAATTAGGATAGCATTCTAGACAAATACATACCCGCAAAAACAGCTAAGAAAGCTATTATAAAACTTGCAAAGGTATACAGAGCAAAAGATGTAAAATCACCACTTTTAAAAAGAACATGATTTTCATATGCAAATGTTGAAAAAGTGGTAAAACCTCCACAAAAACCGGTTGCTAACAATAAGGTTTGATTTTGTGTTAATGTATTGTTTTTAGCCGCCAACCCAATGATAATTCCAATAAGTAGACTTCCTAAAATATTTGCAGTAAATGTTCCTAAAGGAATACTGTGATCTTGGTTATTTAAATATTTAGCAACAATATATCTTAAAACACTCCCAAAACCTCCACCTATAAAAACAAACAACAACTGCTTCATTTTTGTTATAATTTAATATCAGCTATATCTTTCCAATTCCATTTACCAGTAACAGTTCCTTTATTTAAGGTTATTACACCAGGGTTTGCTCTTAGCATGGTTTTTAGTGTAGTTTCATCACAAAATAAAAAATCAAATGGCAAATCATAGTTGTTTTGAATTAGGATTAAATCGTCTTCAAAAGAAGCTGAAACCCCATACACGTTATATCCTTCACTAATAGCCTTGTCAGCTATGTTTTTAATGTCTACAAAACCTTTATCATCTGATTTGGAAGCATTATATACAATAACTAATAATACTTTATCCATTTTTAAAATTTCAGGAGCCAAATCGTTTTGAGTGTCCTCTAACATAAAATCATGAACAGGAGGAATACTTCCATCTTCTGGAAATTGCATTCCTTCTGTTATATTTTTTCCAACTGCATATGCTCTAAAATCTATGATGGGAAGGTGATTAAGTACATGAAAAGTTATGTATGAAAAGCTAACAAACGATAAAATTATTAAGAATGTATTTATTTTTTTTGAGAATAATGCTTTGATATTTTTTACACCGATCAACAATAATAAAATGAGACCTATAAGTAGTACATTTTTCCAAAATGTTTCCCATGGGGTTAGTTTAATCGCATCGCCAAAACAGCCACAATCAGTTACTTTATTGTAATAAGCTGAATACCATGTTAAAAATAAAAATATAGTAGTTAGCCCTAATAAACTCCATGTAGTTGTTTTGGACTTGTAGCCTAATAATAAAGATACGCCCAACATAATTTCTACAATAATCAGCACAATTGAAAATGGTAACGCATAAGGAATTAAAAACTCTAAATTTAAAACACCTTCACTAAAATATTCTTCAAATTTATATTGTGAACCGATAGGGTCAACTAATTTAACAAAACCGGAGAAAATGAACATAGCCCCAACAAAAATTCTGGACAGATGCACTATTAACTTTAAAAACATGAGACTATATTTTAATTAATCAATTTGTATACTAAAAATTTGAAATGAAATTTATAAACCTTTTTATTACTCGTTTAAATGAATCATTGCGAAAACAGCATAATTAATCATATCCTGATAATTTGCATCTATCCCCTCAGAAACAAGAGTTTTTCCTTTATTGTCTTCTATCTGTTTAACACGTAATAGCTTTTGAATAATTAAGTCTGTTAAAGAACTTACTCTCATATCTCTCCAAGCCTCACCATAATCATGATTTTTATTTTCCATGAGTTCTTTGGTAATCAAGATGTGCTTATCATACAACTCTGTTGCTTCTTCTGAGGATAAATCTGGATTTTCTACAACACCCAACTCTAACTGAATTAAAGCCATAATTGAATAATTTATGATTCCGATAAACTCAGATTTTTCACCTTCATCTACTTTACGAACATCATTCTCTTGCAACTGACGAATACGCTGTGCTTTGATAAAAATTTGATCTGTTAATGATGGTAATCTCAGGATTCTCCAGGCAGATCCGTAATCACTCATTTTTTTTGTGAACAGATTTCTGCATTGTTTTACAACTAGATCGTATTGGTTAGAAGTATTTGGCATAAACAATATTAATTTCCGTAAATTTCGTTCAAATTTTATGAACTAAAAAATCTATCTAAGTTTAATGAAAAAAATTGTTGTTTTTTGCGGCTCAAGTTTAGGATTTAATCCTATTTATAAAAATGCTGCCATTGAACTAGGCAACTACTTTGTTAACAACGATATAACACTAGTTTATGGTGGGGGTAAAATTGGGATGATGGGAGTTTTATCGGAAACTATTTTAAATAAAGGTGGTAAAGTAATAGGGATTATTCCTGCTTTATTAAAAAAAGAGGAAGTTGTTAACCCTCATGTAACTGAATTAATTGTTACAAAAACCATGAGCGAACGAAAAATACTAATGAGTAAAATGATAGATGGTTATATTTCACTACCTGGTGGATTTGGCACCCTGGATGAACTTTTTGAGGGACTAACACTAGGTCAATTGCACATAGAGCAAAAACCAAATGGGCTTTTAAATATTAATGGTTTTTTTGATCATACACTCAAACAATTAGAAGTTATGGTTTCTGAGGGATATTTAAAACAAGAAAATAAAGAAATGCTATTGGTGGGAAACAATGTAAGTGAATTGATGTTAAAGATGGATTCCTATATTGCTCCAGAAAAATCAGCTGTTATTAATAAAGTTATCAACCATGACCATAAACTGTAGAGGGAAATTAATAGATTTCTCTTCACCAAAAGTAATGGGAGTTCTAAATATAACTCCAGACTCTTTTTATGATGGAGGGTATTACAAAAATGAGAAAGAGCTTTTAAATCAAACTGAGAAAATGCTTCTTGAAGGTGCTTCATTTATAGATGTTGGTGCATATTCCTCAAAGCCTGGTGCTGCTCATATAACTGAAAAAGAGGAATTGAATAGAATACTACCTATTGTAAAATCTATTAGTAAGTATTTCCCACAAGCTATTATCTCTGTTGATACTTTTAGGGGGAATGTAGCTAAACAAACCGTAGATAATGGCGCAGAAATAATAAATGATATTTCAGGAGGATCTTTAGACAAAGAAATGTTTAAAATTGTAGCAGACTTAAAAGTACCGTATATTCTAATGCATATGCAAGGAAAACCTCAAGACATGCAATTAAACCCAACTTACAGTGATATCGTTACAGAATTAATTTCTTTTTTTTCAGAAAAACTATACAAATTGCATCAGTTAAAACATAATGACGTAATTATTGACGTAGGTTTTGGGTTTGGTAAAACTCTTGAACACAATTACCAACTATTAAAAAACCTTGCTCTTTTTAAAAATTTAGATGTTCCCATTTTAGCAGGTGTTTCCAGAAAATCAATGCTCTATAAACCACTTGGCTTATCTCCAAAAGAAGCGCTTAACGCCACTACTAGCGCTAATACAATAGCATTACTTAATGGTGCGAAAATTTTACGAGTACACGATGTAAAAGAAGCGGTTGAAGCAATAAATATTGTAAACCTACTTAACTAATTTGTACATTTACCAAAATACGACCAGCAAATGTTAGATTTTCTTGACTTTTCTTTTTTAGACGCTCTAGACATATTATTGGTAGCTACACTGATATACTACATCTACAAACTCTTAAAAGGAACTGTAGCCATTAATATATTTTTAGGAATTGCATTTATTTTTCTCATATGGAAAATAACTCAAATCTTAAAAATGGAAATGTTAAGCAATATTTTAGGGTATCTACTAAGTGGCGGAGTCATCGCATTAATCATTGTTTTTCAACAAGAAATTAGGAAATTTTTATTGATGATAGGTACTACTAATGTAACCTCAAGAACACAGTTTTTAAAACAACTAAAATTCTTAAAGTCAGAAATTACCTTAGAAACAGATTCAGACACCCTATTGAGCGCATGTAAAAAAATGTCTAAAACAAAAACTGGGGCTTTAATTGTTATAGAAAGAACCAACAGTTTAGATTTTTTAATAAAGACTGGAGACAATATGAATGCTGAGATAAATGAAGTTTTATTGGAGAGCATCTTCTACAAAAACAGTCCATTACATGACGGCGCTACCATTATTAGAGATAATTATGTAGTAGCTACTAGAGTTATTTTACCAATCTCTGATAGTATTAATATACCTTCCCGTTTCGGATTAAGACACAGAGCTGCTTTTGGAGTTTCTGAGAAAACAGATGCTGTTTGCCTTCTAGTATCTGAAGAAACTGGTGAAATCTCCTATATTAAAGATGGTAGTTTTGAGTTATACGCAGACTATAACGAATTGTTGGAAAAACTAAAACTAGATATTCAATAGGTCATTTTGTTAGCTAAGATGCTAACTCTAAACTAAATTGTTTATCATACAAATTTTTATAATAGCCATTTCTTTTTTTGAGTAACTCTTTGTGAGTTCCCTCTTCTACTATAACTCCTTTATCCATCACAATTATTTTATCGGCTTTTTTAATTGTAGCTAGCCTATGAGCTATTACTATTGAAGTTCTTCCCTCTGTAATAGTATCTGTGGCATATTGGATCATTTGTTCTGCATGAGAGTCTACAGAAGAGGTAGCCTCATCTAAAATTAGAATTCTTGGGCTACTAACATAAGCTCTCAGAAAAGCGATTAATTGTCTTTGCCCAGATGAAAGCATAACACCTCTTTCTTTAACGTTGTAATGATACCCACCAGGAAGAGTCATAATAAAATTGTGAATACCAATTTTTTTAGCTGCATCGATTACCTGACTCTCTGTAATTAAAGGGTTTTTTAAAGTAATGTTATTTAGAATGGAGTCTGAAAAAAGAAAAACATCTTGTAAAACAATAGCTATTTGATTTCTTAAAGAAGATAATTCGTAGTCCTCTACTGAAATGGAATCTATAGATATTGTACCGCTATCTATTTCATAAAATCGATTTATCAAATTAATAATCGTAGACTTTCCTGCTCCTGTAGCACCAACTATAGCAACAGTTTGACCTTTATTTACTTTTAAAGACACCCCTTTTAAGACCTCTTCATCTTGTATATAACTAAATCTAACATTACTAAAATTGATATTTCCTTGGATATTTGAAGCATCAATTTGTCCTTCTTTACGGATATAGCTTTTTGTATCTATAATCTTAAAAACTCGTTCTCCGGAAACAATCCCCATTTGTAACTGATTGAATTTATCGGCAATCTGGCGAAGCGGTCTAAATAACATTTGCGACATTTTAATAAAGGCTATAACAGCTCCCAAAGTGGTAAACCCCTCTAGTATTTGATACCCTCCAAACCATACAATTAACCCAATAGCAAAAGATGAGAGTATTTCTGCAATTGGAAAAAAGATAGAATAATACCAAACCGTTTTAATGTGTGCTTTTTTATGGTTGTTATTAATTTTTTTAAAATTTTGATACTCTATATTTTCTCTTGTAAACAGTTGTAATATTTTCATTCCAGTGACACGCTCTTGAACAAATCCGTTTAAATTGGCTATTTCATTTCTAACATCTTGAAAGGTAGCTTTAATTGCTACCTGAAATACTTTTGTAGCATACACTAAAATTGGCAAAACAGCCAATGCAACCAAAGCTAATCTCCAATTCATAACAAACATAACAACTATAACTACTAACATTTTTAAAATGTCACTGATAATCATAAAAACACCTTGTGTAAAAAAATTAGCTATAGTTTCTACATCTGACACAACTCTAGTTACTAATTTCCCTACAGAGGTGGTATCAAAATAGGACATTTTAAAACTGTTGATATTCCTAAAAACTGTTGCTCTAATATCTCTAATAATATGCTGTCCTACCCAATTAGCATAATATATAAACAAAAATTGCAAAATAACTTCTGCAAATACAATTGTAAGTAATATTTTAATATAAAATACTAGATTAGAAATATCTTGGTTAGTTACAAAATCATTTACAGTCTCACCAATAATATATGGATTTAAGGCAGATACAAAAGCTAGACTAATGGTAGAAATAGCAGCAATAGAAAACTTGAGTTTATACCCTTTAGCAAAACTCATTAATCTTAAAAAGATTTTTATATCAAAAGCTTTACCTGATATTTTTTCTGCCATTATACCTAATTATAGTTTTTGTTTAAAGTGTAAAATTAAATTGTTCATTTAATTTTTAGTAACAAACTTCTGTTAAAAATAATCCTCTAGCTGGAACAGATAAACCGGCCTCACTCCTATTTTTACTTTCAATTATTTTTCTAAAATCTGCTAAACTAATTTTCCCCATACCTACTTCAATTAAAGTTCCAACAATGGCTCTGACCATATTTCTTAGGAATCTATTTGCTGTTATGTGAAAAGTTAAATGATCACCTTGAAGAACCCATGTAGCTTTTGTAATGGTACAATTAAACGTTTTGACATCTGTTTTAACTTTTGAAAAACTTTCAAAATCTTCATATTCAAATAAAATTTCAGCAGCTTTATTCATAATATCAATTTCTATCTTTTTTTGATACAATTGCCAAGTAGTTTCCAAATAGAAAGGATTTCTAACCAATAGAATTCTATATTCATAACTTCTACTTACTGCATCAAATCTAGCATGTGAGGTGTCTAATTCCATTTTCAGAGACTTAATTACAATATCATTGGGTAAAATAGAATTGAATTTATGAACATCATTATTTGTTAATTTTTTTTCTACATCAAAATGAGCAAACATTTGCAGCGCATGAACTCCAGCATCAGTTCTACCAGCCCCAACAAGTTGAATAGTCTCTTGAGTAATGGTATTGATAGCTTTAGTAATTTGTTCTTGAACAGAAATAGCATTCGGTTGTATTTGCCAACCATGATAATTAGTTCCTTTATATGATAATTCTATAAAATATCTCAAAAAAAAGTAGTTTTTATAAGGTTTTAAAACTACGAAATTTATTTTGTTATTTGTACTTTCGTTAGGTGAAGAAAATCCTATTGTTATCAGATACTCATAGCTTTATTGACGATCAAATCCTAAAATTTGTAAAACAAGCTGATGAGGTATGGCATGCTGGTGATATTGGAAATTTAAATGTTACCGATACCATCAATAAAATAAAACCTTTAAGAGCTGTTTATGGGAATATTGATGGAAATGATGCTCGAACTCAATTTCCATTAGACAATAAATTTAGAATTGAAGAAATGACTGTTTGGATGACACATATTGGTGGATACCCAAACAAATACCATCAAAGAGTTCGTGAAGATTTAAAAAAAACAAAGCCTTCAATTTTTATTTGTGGTCATTCTCATATTTTAAAAGTACAATATGATAAGAAGCTAAATATTTTACACTTAAACCCAGGTGCAGCTGGCAAATATGGATTTCATACGGTTCGAACCATGTTGCGTTTTGAACTAGATAAAGGAGAAATTAAGAAGTTAGAAATTATAGAACTAGCTAAGAAATCATAGTACTCCTTTTCATGTAAACTGGAAGCTCTATACTAATTTTTGTTCCTTTACCTTTCTGAGAATCTATAATAAATTTTCCACTCATCATGTGAATTCTAGCATCTATTTGATTGATTCCTAAGCCATCTTTATGTGACATTTTTGAAGTATCAAAACCTTTTCCATTATCCTTAATGGTAAGCAATAATTTTTTACACTTTTCTACAAGATTAATTTCTGCGATAGAAGCGTTGCTGTGTTTTATTGCATTGTTAACAAGCTCCTGTATGATATTATGCAATTTTATTTCAAAATCTTGATCATATCGCTGAATATTTTGTGTTTGAAAAACAATCTCTAATTGTGAATTAGAATATTTTTCTGCCATATCTTTAATAGCATAAGCCAAACCAAATTTTAATAATACCGAAGAAACCAATGTGTGGGATAGATCTCTGATTTTCTGGGAAGCCTCATGGATAATATCTTGAGACTTATCTACCTCTTTAGGTATAGAGCCTGTAAATATTTTTTTACAAGCCTGTAAATGTAAATTTGCTGAAGACAATAAAGCACTTACATTATCGTGAAGTGTTTCTGCAATCTGCTTACGTTCTGTTTCTTTACCATCTAGAGTTGCGTTTAAAATTCTAATTTGAGCCTCTGTTCGAACTTTTTCAAGTTTTTGTTGTTGAACTAACTCTTGTTTAGATAATTGTAAACTAAGATTTCTCTGACGAAGTTTGTATTGGTTTAGTAAAAAAGCTAATAATAAAATGATAGAAAAACTACTAATGCCAATAATCCAGGTAAGGTTTTGAGCTTTTTGTTGTTGAATTTTCCCTTCTTTCCTAACCATGCTTACATTAAACTCAACTGTTACACGCTCTAACATCTCTTGAGTTTCTATATCTCGGAGTTCGTCCTTCATATTGTAGGCAGTTTCCTGATAATCATAGGCTTTGTACTCTTTTAATTGTCTCATGGCCCAAGATAAATTATTGTACAAACTAGCCTTCACTTTAATTGCTCTGTTGGAGGTATCTCTTTTAATAAGCTTAATTCCTTCAAAATAAGTTTTTTTTGATTGCTCAAAATCACCTTGTAGTAAATAAACATTGCCCAGATTATTAATAGCAGAGGCTTGGCTTATTCTATTCTTTTTATTTTGATGAATAGCAATGGCTTTTTTTGCAAATTCTATAGCTTTGTCATAATTATTGACATAAGTGGTGTCATATTGATAAATTCCTGATAAATTAGAAAAAGATATGGCCTGAAAACTAACAATATCCTCTTTTAATGCAGTTAATGCACCCAATTTTTTGTAATAAAAAATAGCACTGTCTTTTTTTTCAAGATATTGATATCGACTACCTAGTCTCAGTAAATTTTTAGCCAAGTACTTTTGATTTATAGAATCTATTTTTTGACCATCTAGTGTATTGTTAGTCAACAACTTTAGAGATTTCTTGTAATATGTTATCGCCTTTTCATGATCTCTATTATTTCTATAAATTTCAGCAATTAAAAAGATAATTTTGAACTGAAGATACCTATTTTTTATAGTTTTAATTTGTTCATTCAAGTAAAGCGCTATTTGAAGACTTTCCACATAATTGTTAGTTTCATACAAAGATTTTGCTTGCTTGTATTTTATCTCTAAAATAGAATCTCTAGAATCTTGTATAAGCAATAAAGAAGTTTTTGTGTGAAAAACTTCCTTATTGCTAAATATTCTTTTTTTTGCTTGTAAAGAAACACTTAGTAAAAAAACAAATAGTAGACTGAATAACGTTAGAACGTTTTTATTCATATGAAAAATAAATCTTAGGGTATAGATTTTTTAAAAATACTGCTTTTTTTTTAATATTAAATGAAGTTAAACATCACTATCCCTCAATATCAACTTCTGGTCTTCTCTTAGTTCTTGAAATGGTTCTACTACTGTCTGATGAATAATAATTTATAAAGGCAATATGTAAATTCTCTCCTTCTTCTTTTTCAAAGGTAACTGTGTATTCCGATTGACTTCCATTTCCAGGCTCTAGATGTATCATATATTCTCCAGTAGCTTCATCTTGTGTTAAATCTACTTCAATAGACGCATCTACTGTAAAATTTAAATCGTAGGTATTGTCTCCATTATCAATTACACTGTAAGATGTTAGGTGATCTTCTTCTTCTGTTTTTGAAAATTGAATATCTTTATCAAAAATTGTTAATTTAGAAGTTCGGTTAGTAATAGTGTTGTTTAGGTTTACTGAGAAACGATCTTTTGAACCAGTAGACATTGTTTCTGATATATGTTGTTCTGAAGCGCCAGTCTCACTAAAAAGATCTATATCCAAACTATTTGCTTTGTTATTACTACTAATAGTTGAGGAAACATTATTATTAGTTTCTAAATCCATTGTATAGGCACCAGAGGCATCTCTACTTAAGACAACTTTTCCAAATAATTCTGTACTTGGTTCTTCTAAGAAAGAGGTTTCTTCTTGAGAACATGATGAAAAGACAAGGGAAATAACTAATGCAAAAATTAATAGGGGTAAATTTTTCATGATTTTAATTTTAAGGGTTTTTATTTAAATTTTTAAGTCACAGCATGATGGCAATGTCTTGTTAAATAACATTTGAAGGTTGGGGGATTTTTATCAAATATGTAAGTATATAATTATTCTATAGCTATACTATTTTATTCTTAACTGCATACATTGCCAATCCTACTGAATTTTTTACGTTTGTTTTTTTTAATAAATTTTTTCTGTACGTATCTACTGTACTTTGACTTATATTTAATATTCCAGCTATTTCAGGTGAACTATGTTCCTGAGATATTAATTTTAAAACTTCAATTTCTCTTGTAGTTAACATGTTAGATATGGTACTCTCGGGTCTTTTTTTAGGTTTTACTGTTTTACCTGTAAAAACTTTAAGCAATTCATCTTTAATTGCATTACTAAAAAATTGTTCGCCTGAATGAACTGCTTTGATGGCATCTATAATATGTTCACCAGCAGTATCTTTAGATATATATCCATCTGCACCTAAAGCTAACATTTCTTCTACTAACTTCACATCATCATAACTAGAAAGAATAATTGTTTTAATTTTTATATTATTTTTCTTGAAGAATTTCAATACTTCTATTCCATCAAGTTCGGGCATATTTATATCCAAAATTAAAATATCAGCAGTATTATTATGTGCCCATTCTACCACCTCTTTTCCAGTGAGTGAATATCCTTCAACATAAATATCTTCTTCAGTATTAATAACAGCAATAATACCTTCAATAAGAATTTTATGATCATCCGCTACATGAACTTTTATTTTTTCTTCCATAGTATAATACAAATTTAATTGGTGATGTAGTATCTCACAATACCTTAAAATGATGAAATTTTCTTATCCCCATAAATAGGGAGTTAAATATACTGTTAAATAAAGAATAAGTTCTTTAAAATTAAAATTGAAACAAAAAAACCAGAGCTGTTGCTCTGGTTTATCGCATTAATATAATTAAATAATAGGTCTATCGCAATCTGTCTACAGATTTTACAAGATTTTCATCCTTCCTAATTGCTTTATTTGCCAATACAGCAAATAAAATAACAATAGATGGTATGAACATCCCAATACCTTTCTCAGAAAAAATTTCTCCAGGTATGTTTAGAGACAAATAAATCAATATTCCTAATAAAAAAAGATTGATCAAAATTATAATACGCCCCAGCACAAATTGTTGTTGTCTATCATTGAAACGAAAAATTGCAATAAAAGCTAACAACGCTGAAATAATAAAAGAAACTGGCACCAATTTGAATAAAATAGGCTCTTTTGAAAATAAGTCAAATACAAATACCTCATTGTCTGCTTCTACCCATAGTTTAAAAAAAAAGGTAGCTCCTATTGAAAGGAAAATAACTATCAGTAAGTAAATTGATTGTATTCTTTGTATCATTTATCTTAAACGTAGTACAAAATTATCATTTTATTTTTTCATAAAGAAACATAAACATATAAAATAATTGTATATATTTGCTTCATTAACCACTCTACTTATTGTATAGTACTTTATACAACACACATTAAATCAAAAACACTTAATAACAAATTCTTACACTAATTAAGAATTATAATATAACTTAACATTTATGTTCGAAATATCAGAACTAAAAGCAAAAACTCTTGCTGAGCTTCAACAAATTGCAAAATCTATTGGTTTATCTAAAACTAGCCAACTAAAAAAACTAGACTTAGTTTATCAAATCTTAGATATACAAGCTGCAACTCCTATTAAAGAAGAAAAAAGGTCTGAAAACCCAAAACCTAGGGCTAACAAACCAAAAAGAAAAAGAGTTGCAAAAAAGGTGGTTGCTGAAGAAAGCATCGTAGAAGATTTACCAAAACCAACTTCAGAGGTTGTAGAAAAAAAACCTACACCAGATGCAAATACCTCTACAGATAAATCTACAGAAAAACAACATAAAAAGCCAGTTCACAAAACAGACGGAGCAGAAAAAAAGCCTTCAACTACTGGCACAGAAGATAAGAACCCATCTAACGAAGATAAATCTGCTCAAAACAAGGCAAAACCAGTTCATAAAAAACAAAAACCACATCATAATAATAACAGAAACCAAAAAAATCAAAATCAACGAAACTCAAATAATGGAAATAAATATAAAGATCCAGATTTTGAATTCGATGGAATTATTGAAAGTGAAGGTGTTTTAGAAATGATGTCTGATGGATATGGCTTTTTGAGATCTTCTGATTATAATTATTTATCATCACCTGATGATATCTATGTGTCTCAATCTCAAATTAAATTATTTGGATTAAAGACTGGTGATACCGTTAGGGGTAATGTAAGACCTCCAAAAGAAGGTGAAAAATATTTTCCTTTAATCCGAGTTTCAAAAATTAATGGTTTAAACCCAAACATAGTTAGAGATCGAGTTTCTTTTGAACATCTTACGCCATTATTTCCAGAACAAAAATTTAATTTGGCTGAAAAAGGGAGTTCTTTATCTACTAGAATTATTGATTTATTTTCACCAATAGGAAAAGGTCAGCGTGGAATGATTGTAGCACAACCAAAAACTGGTAAGACCATGCTACTTAAAGATGTTGCTAATGCTATAGCGGCTAATCATCCAGAAGTATATCAAATAGTATTACTAATTGATGAACGTCCTGAAGAAGTTACAGACATGCAAAGAAGTGTTCGTGGTGAAGTGGTAGCATCTACTTTTGATGAACCAGCAGATAAACACGTTAAGGTTGCTAATATTGTATTAGAGAAAGCTAAACGATTAGTTGAATGTGGTCATGATGTAGTAATTTTATTAGACTCTATAACTCGTTTAGCCAGAGCTTACAACACAGTTGCCCCAGCTTCAGGAAAAATATTATCTGGGGGTATAGACGCAAATGCCTTGCACAAACCTAAGCGTTTCTTTGGTGCAGCTAGAAATATAGAAAATGGTGGTTCTCTAACGATTATTGCAACTGCTCTTACAGAAACTGGCTCAAAAATGGATGAAGTTATTTTTGAGGAATTTAAAGGTACTGGTAATATGGAATTACAACTAGATAGAAATATCTCTAATAGAAGAATTTATCCAGCTATAGACCTAATTAAATCTAGTACTCGTAGAGATGATCTTTTACTTGACTCTAAAAATGTTCAAAGAATGTGGATTTTAAGAAAGTATTTAGCTGATATGAATCCAATTGAAGCAATGGAATTTATAAATGAAAAAGTTAAGTTTTCAAAAAATAATGAAGAATTCTTGATTTCTATGAATGGTTAATATTCATTTTATTCAACAATAAAAAAGCCGCTAAATATTTAGCGGCTTTTTTATTGTTGATGTGTAAATTAATTATTGGACACCATGAAAACCGGCTCTGTTATCTTGGATATCAGATGTTTTCTTTAAAGCATCAAATATTTGAACTGTTTTATTTTTAACCTCTAGATCTAGACGTTGTCTGTACGACTCATAGTTAGGTAATGCCGTTGCATTTTCTTTTTTTGAAACAACAAACGCAAAAACACCTTTGTTACCAACTACTCTGTTGTACAATTTGTTTTCTTTAGCATAATACATAGCTCCAACAATTTTTGGTTCAGAACCAACACCTGTAATTGAGGGAGACTTCATGGAAGTATTATCAATTTTCGTTATAGATACATTATTTGAAGTAGCTATATCATTTAAAGATGCACCATTCATTTTAGCTTCTATTAAAGTTGCTTTTTTCTGTTTTAATAAAATTGGTTTTACTGTATTTACAGCCTTCGACGATTTTACTAAGCCTTTTTCTGTTTTGTTAGTAAGAAAAGCTACAACATAACCATTGTTAATGTCAAATCTTTGTATGGAACCAACTTTGGTATCACTTCCAAAAGCCCAGGTAATAATTTGCCTTTGTGTATCTAATAAACCAGGCACTCTTTCATCCATTATTCTTAGGCCTACAGCAGGTCTTGTTTGATAAGACATCTCTTTAACAACATCATAATAGTTATTCCCTTTAGCAGATATCTCTAATGCAAATTTTTCAGCATTTTGGAAAGCAGTGTTTTCAGTCTCTTGTGAAGCGATGATTTCTCTACCAAAAGAAACAAGCTTTACCCCTTTTTGAACATTTCTACGTTCATCAATTCTTAACACGTGAAAACCAAACTGTGATTTTACGACACCTACTTTTCCTGTTTTATTGTTAAATAAAAAGTCTGCTAAACTAGTGTCAAATCTAGGTGAATTGTAGGAATTACCATGTGAACTCCAGCCTATATCTCCACCTTTATCTTTACTTATATCAGTATTAATTTCACTTGCTATCTGAGCAAATTTCTTTTTACTTCTACGAACTAGTTTGTAGATACTGTCTATAGACACCTTAGCTTGTTCTTCTGTTTTTGTGGTAGCAGCTGTAGCCCCTTGAGAACCAATATAAGGTATAAAAATACCACTTGCTTTCACAGAGTCTGGTCTTGAATAAACTTCGGTAATTTTAGATATTTTAAAGAAATTATTATCTTCATATGGTCCAAAAGTATTTGTTACTTTTCCTTCTAAAATCTGATCAGCAACGGCTTTTGGCAAGTCATTTTTCATTAGAAAAGCCTCTTGATTAGGAATATCTGAACTATTTTCTTCGAAAAATAAATTATAATCAGAAGTGTTTTTTAATCCTAATATCGTTATTTTTTGCGCTGTAGCTTTATTAACATCTTCTCTATCCTCTAAATAAGATGCTACATTATTTCTAATATCTTCTTTATCCTCATCAGTTGGAGAAATATCAAACTGAACATAAGCTAAATCTCTAGAAGCCTCAACTTTATAGGCAGAAGGATTGTCATTAATGTAAGATTCTACTTCACTATTTGTCACAGAAACTAAACTGTCTGGTATACTTGAAAAAGGAATATATACAACATCTGCACTAAGCAAGGCATTGTCTTCTTGATAAGCTAATTCTCCTTCCTTAAGTGAAGCTCCTAAACCAGCTTTTATCAAATTATTGTAGGTGTCTCTTTTTAAGTTGGAACCTACCTCAGTAAAATAATTACTCCAAGCAGACCAAAGATTTTGGTCCTCACTTTCTTTAGTATCTTTCAAAAATTGCAGAAAACTATCTTTATCAAACAACCCTGCTTCGTTTAAAAATTGAGGGTTTTGCTGAATTGATGGTGAATTTATAATGGTATTTAACACATCTGTTTCTCCTACAGTAACACCAGCACTCTCTAGTTGACTAGAGTATATTTTGTCTTTTAAAATACTTTCCCAAACTGTTCTTGCAGCTTGCATGTTAGAAATATTATTATTACTTCTTGTTTTATAGGTATCCAATGCCTCGGCATATTCTTGTCTGGAGATAGTTTCTCCATCTACTTCACCTACTTCATTTATTTTTGAAGAATCAAAGAATTCAGTTAGTGTGGATGGATCCAACACAAACGCAAATAAAGCTAAACCAATAACAGCTATTAATGCAATTGAACGATCTCTTATTTTTGATAAAATTGCCATAAAATCAATAATTTAATTTGAATGGGCGAATATACAATTTGCCGAGTAAATAAGCAACCAGAAGTATCAGTATTTAATATAAAAATAAAAAGTAAAACGGTGTTTTAATTTTATTCTCTATCTATAATTTCAAGTTGAATTTCTTCTATTTTAGAAGAACTAACTTTTAATATGGTAATTTTAAAATTCATCATATTTAATACCTCACCCTTTTCAGGGATATTTTCTGTATAATCTATAATATAACCTCCCAAAGTTTCATAAGCTTCTTCTTTAGGTATAGATAAGTTATACTCTTCATTTAGGTAATCTATCTCTAATCTAGCCGATAACTTAAACTTTGAATCACTAATTTTCACATCTGTTAACTCTTGTACATCATGTTCATCCTCAATTTCACCAAAGAGCTCTTCTACAACATCTTCTACAGTAATCATTCCGGATGTACCTCCGTATTCATCGACAACCACAGCTATACTTTTTCTTTTCTTCATTAAACTATTTAAAACATCACTTATCATCATAGATTCTGGAACAATTTCTACAGGTAGTAAAATTGATTTTATAGTCTTTGGTTTTTTGAACAATTCAAAAGCGTTTACATGACCAATGATATCGTCTAATGAAGTCTTATACACCAAAATTTTAGAATACCCACTATCTATAAAACTATCACTTAGCTTTGACACTGGTTCATGAATTTCAATGGCTAAAATCTCAGTTCTTGGAACCATAATCTCTCTGGCTTTAACTTTTTGAAACTCTAAAGCATTCTGAAAAATTTGTATTTCAGAATCTATATCCTCTTCATTACCATTACCATTTTCTATTTGTTCGGAAATATAATCTCCTAATTCTTCTTTACTAAATTCTGTTTGCTGATAATCTTTGTCGGTTCTAAAAAGAATTTTTAAAAAGAAATCTGAAATTGTATTAATAAAAAAAGAGATAAAGTATAACAGGAGATAAAAGATATACGCAGGTAAAGCAAAAATTTTTAGTGTCTCGTTAGCATATACTCTAAAAATCGCTTTTGGAAGAAACTCTGCTGTAATAAGGATTAAAATTGTAGAAATTAGTGTTTGTATTAGAATACTACTTATCCCCAAGTACTCGACAATTACCTTACCCATAAAGTAACTATAAATAACTAATGCAATGTTGTTACCAACTAACATTGTTGTAATAAATTTTGAAGAATTACTAGTTAATTTACCTAATACGTCAGGTAAAAATCCTTTTCGTTTTTTTTCAAGTTCAATATGAAGTTTGTTGGCTGATACAAATGCAATTTCCATTCCAGAGAAAAAAGCAGAAGATATAATAGATATAAGAATGATGGCGATATCAATCTTCATTTAAAGTTTATTTTTCTTCTCTATTTTTTTTCTAAATTTTCTTTTAAAGAAGAATATTAATAAGATAAAGATAGAAAAACCTAACATAAATAATGCTTTATTTATATCATCTTTCCAAGCAATTATTGCCTCAATTAAAAAAATGATAGCAATAATTAGGTATCCATACTGTAAAAATCTCCAAAATTTATTCATAATTCATTTTCATTAGTTAGTAAATTACCTTTGGTTTTTTTTGCAACATACTTTTTTAAGTTTTCCTTAGATTCAAAACCAACACCTATGACAGTATCATTGATTTTTGTTAACACAAAACTTCTTTCAGTAAAAAAATATTTATTTTTCTGATCCCAAAATAATTGATCTGTTTCTAATCTAGAGGCATCTGTATGATTTATCACCACTACATTTCCTTTTAACTCAGATATGGAGGTTTTTGAATAAGTTAAGGCATAATCTCCAATGACCGTGGTAGAATCTAATCCATTTTTTTCAAAATTTACAATTTTTACTCCTTGTGGAAATTCATTATAAGGGTGTATTTTTCTGTTGCTAAAATCATTCATTAGAGATGTTGTTAGCTTAGAAGTTATTCTCCCAGAATCTTTATAGACGTGATGTGCATCTTTAGCTGTTGCTATGGGTAGATTTTTTTCAGCTAAAAAATCTCTTACTTTTTTAGAATCGTTAGTGCAAGAAAAAAGCATTGCCATACTAATTGGTAAGGCAATGCTTTTTCTAATTATTTTAACTAATAGATTCATTTTTTATCTTCCACTAGAGGTAATCTTTACAGATTCATTAATCCAACACTTTACTTTGAAAGTATCTCCTTCTTTTACACCTTCAGTAAAAATAACTTTTTTAGAGGGAAAATTGGCTTTATAATTTCTGATAAATTTTCTTGCCACAGAACTCATACTAGGATCTACTCTACTAGCTCTTACAGCTTTATTGTGTGCAGCAACATACGTCATTCTTTTTTCAAATTCGTTTGTACCACAAGCATTTACTGATGATGCATACAAACTTGCAATAAATAAGTACGCTCTTCCCATATTTGGATTTAGAGAAATTGCTTCTCTTGCCAATTGTCTAGCTTTAGATTTTTGACCTCTTTTCTTTGCAGATTGAGCAAACTTTAGTTTAAAATTTGCTTTTTTGAAAGGATCTGTTTCTAAATCAAATGCCTTCATTCTCATTTGCTCTGCTCCTGAAGAATCACCTTTTTTAGATAATACACCAGCAACAAAAGAATAAGCGTCTGCAGAAGGAGAAGCTTCAGCATATGCAATAGCTAGTTTTTCAAAAAGAGGATCATCGGTACATTCTTTATTAAACATTCTAGATACAGCTCTCTTTAACCATTTTGCATTTGTTTTATTTGCCTCAAAATCTCTTTCGTATAATGGAATTAATCGATCGCAGGTAGAAAGTACTATTATAATTTGATCTAATCCAGATTCTACTTGCCCAAGAGCTTTTGAATTAATAGTATAAGCTCTTAAATTTCTTTTTTCTTTTTTGTCTAATTCTTGACCAGCATCAACTTTATCATTTAAAACTTTAAGTTTTTTAGCATAATCTATTAGTTTTTCACCAACGGACTCTAACACATCATCATACGTGTCAAATACTTTTTGTGGATTAGTGTCTTTGTTAGCATCAGTAATTCCTTGAAAATATCTGTAAATATTTTTTACACTCATTTTGTTAGGATCTATGCTATATGCTAGTTGTAAAATATCAAATACTTCATTATCAGAAGCTAATTTGTTTTTTACTAAAAAAGTAGCGTAATCACTGTGTACTTTTGCTGGATCTTTAGTAGGAAAATTTTCTAATCTTTGAAGATATACCCTTTTAACTAATGCTGCAGCTTCTGTTTTATCGGCTGCATCTTTAAATCTTACTTGGGCTAATTTATCTCCTAGCTTATATACATTAATAGATAATTTTTGACAATTATCCATTAAATACATCCAATTTGGAAAAGCGTCATCATATTTCTTTGACTGATAATCTCCTTTAAAAAGATTGTATTTTATCGTACACTCTTGTTGAGTAGCCTGGGCATTTACAACCTGTAACCCTAAAAAAAGAAATAGGTTAGATAATAAAATAATTCGTTTCTTCATCTTTGTAATTATTTGTTAATCAATTTTTCGTTTTCTGAACCAAATATCATTTAAAGATAAACTAAGTCTAAAATTGAAATAATTTTCTTCTAACAATCCATTTGATGTTGTTCCTTTTTTACCGTATTCAAAACCAACATTTACATTGGATAATCTATTGCCTAGAGGCAACCCTAGTCCAAAAGATATGCCAAAGTCATCAATACTGGTAAATGTATTAGAACCAGGAGTTCCGTTTACTAAAAGGCCTAGTTTTTCGAACCTTACTCCACCTCTATAAGTAACTCTTTGCCAATAGCTAGTAATTGAGTTAATTTTAGGAATAAAATATCCACCAGCTGAGATTCTATTAGATTCTCCATACTGGAAACTTTGCGCACTGTTATCAAAATAACCAGTGGCTATAAGTGCATCTTGCATTTTATAATTTACAGCGGCGTACCACTTATTAGTTTTACCCAAACCTATTCCAAAAATAGTTTCTGTTGGTCTTTCTAGATTTGCTTTTAAAGGACCTGAAAATATAGTATCCCTTGGCTGTTCAAAACCTGAGGCACCAATTGAAAGAGAATATAAGTTTTCTGTACCTGTAGA
>Ga0233438_10001836_pt1 | contig 22252 bp, 19 predicted proteins | sample SI_123_September_FD_182720 | JGI IMG/M metagenome (GOLD analysis project Ga0233438, IMG submission 182720) | Seawater microbial communities from Saanich Inlet, British Columbia, Canada - SI_123_September2016_10_MG | ecosystem: Environmental > Aquatic > Marine > Inlet | place: Canada: British...
CGATCTCGATAGCGACTGGGCCCGTGACTGCCTAAACACCCTGCGTCAGCGCTCACCGCTTATGCTTCATGTGGTACTGGAACAGATACACCGCGCCCGGCATATGACATTGGCCAATGATCTGCGCATGGAGCGCGACCTGGTGCGCCACTGTTTTTATACAGAGCATCTGGATCGATCGGGGCACAGTAGCGAGACCGTCGAAGGCATCCGCGCTCTGGCTATAGATAAAGACCACAGCCCCCAGTGGAACCCCAGTCGCATTGAAGATATTTCTGAAGAGATGGTGACGCCTTTCTTTACTAGCCCCTGGTCAGATCAGGAGCACCCCCTGGCCGATTTGAGCTAAGTATCCAATGTCTCTCCATGAAGAACAGATCACCTGCCCCTACTGTTGGGAATCTATTACTTTGTTCGTCGACCCCTCAGAATCTCAAACCTATACCGAAGACTGCTTTGTGTGCTGCCGGCCTATTTTGGTCTGCACTGAGGTGGATGCCGAGCATATTTCAGTACAGGTGACTCAGGAAGACCTAGGCTTTTAGTGGTGCCATTGCATTTGTTCAGCTAATTCTTATAGCGATATTTTTAGTCTGCACATAGCTATACAGCGCCTCCTGGCCTTTTTCCCGACCAAAGCCCGATAAACCGGTGCCACCAAACGGGGTTTCTATACCACCTGCATACCATTCATTGACAAACACCTGCCCGGCCCGCAGTGCGCGCGAGCCCCGCAGACAGCGATTAATATCATTGCTAAAGATACCGGCGACCAGACCATAATCCGTGCCATTGGCCAGATCCCAGGCCTGCTGCTCGGTATCAAAAGGCATAATACCCAGCACCGGGCCAAAGACTTCAGATTGAAAGATATCCATCTCTGCACTGATATCTCGCAACACAGTTGGCTGCACAAAGTAACCAGACTGCCCGCCGGCAACACCGCCAGTCACCAGCTGTGCACCCTGCTCAAGGGCCAAATCACATTTAGCCAGCACCTGCTGTTGCTGCTTGGCTGACATCACTGGTGTGATATCGGCATTGTCCATGCCGGCTCCCATGGTCAGACCCTGAGCTAACTCTGCGACTCGGTCCACTACCTGATCATAGATACTGCGCTCCACCAGCATGCGCGACATGGCAGAACAGACCTGCCCTGCATTAAAGAAAATTCCCCAGTTAACACTGTCCATCAGCTGATCAATATCCGCATCGGCAAACACCACAGCAGCAGACTTACCCCCCAGCTCCATCACGCAGGGCACCGCACGCTCGGCTGCAGCGTGCAAAATGGCTCGCCCTGTGGGTACAGAGCCGGTAAAAACAATCTGATCAATATCTCCATGGGACGCCAGCCCAGCACCCACCTCTGGGCCGGTACCGCAGAGCATGCTTAGGGCACCCTCGGGCAGACCGGCGCGCTGGCAGGCCGTGGCCAACCAGGTGATAGCCAATGGCGTCAGCTCCGGGGATTTAACAATCACCGCATTGCCCGCGGCTAGGGCTGGTGCCAATGATCGAGCACAGATAGAAACTGGAAAATTCCAAGGTACAATCTGCACAGAAATACCAAAGGGTTCGTAGCTGGTGTAGTCCACATAGTCGGCGCCCAGAGGAATGGACACACCTTCAATCTTATCGGCCATGCCGGCGTAGTATTCAAAATAGCGGGCCGCCTCGGCAAATTCATCCTCCGCATCGCTCAGGCGTTTGCCATTTTCCAATACCGCTAGCTCTGCGCCCTCTGAACTAATAGCGCGAATTTCGCCAGCAATACGATAGAGCAACTCTGCTCTTTCGGCGGGACGACAGTCGCTAAGCACTTTCGAGTTAACGCAGTTGCGAGCAGCGGAGACAGCAGTCTCCATATCAGCCAAACTGGCGCGAGCAACAGTGGCAAAGATTTCTCCGGTAGCAGGGTTTTCGACCTCAATGGATGTCGAGCTATCAACCCAGCTGCCCGCTATAAAGTTTTGCCAATGGCTCATTTTTGATTCCTTTTAAACTGTTCCTGCGCTGTAGCCCTGGGCCACCCACTGATGGAAATGATGGCTGGGTACATCCATTACCGGTGAAAATACGCCGCCTTTAAACCCTGGGGACCGACGGGCATTTTGCATACCTTCCACGGCAAAAATATCTTCCGAAAAAACCTGTCGCCAACTCTTGAGTACAGCGGAGCGGCAACCCTGATAGGCTTGGTCCAGAGACTCGTGGCCCACATAATACAGCTGTAACTTTTCCACTGTACTGCCCGCGGCCTGTGGCTGCAGGATCATAGCAAAGGCGTGGTCGACTTGCAGGCCAAGCAGTACATTGGGGTACAGAGAAATATATTCCGCTTGGCGAAGCTTCTCCTGGGGCCAGTCAGCAAACTGGGGTAGCTCGGTGCCGGCCACCTCAGACAAAATATACACATAGCTGCCCTGCCCGGACATATTTTCAGCAGCCACAATATTGTAGTGCTGGTCCAGGGGCGAATAGGTATTGAGGCTGGGGTGCACCCAGGGCAAATGGTAAGCCTCGCAGTAATTTTCGACTGCCAGTTTCCAGTTTGACTGCACTTTAATTTCCATTGAGGCGTCGTCGACGGGTGCCTGTAACTGCGCTAATCCATCGGCTCCGGCAAATTCCGCCCAGCGTTTTTCCAATGGACCTATATAGTCAGCAAAATCCTCGGCCGCCCCCGACAGATTAATAAAGACAATGCCCATCCAGATATGGCTGCGCACAGACATAAGACCGTTGTCTTCACAGGAAAAGCCTTCGACTTCATTGATATCCACACCGCCGATAAACGGTGTAGATTTTAGGTTGCCACTCAGGTCGTAATACCAGGAATGATAGGGGCAGCTAATACCTCGCGTCTGAGACTTGGCCTCGCTCACCAATGTCATACCTCTATGGCTACAGACATTGTGAAACACATGGATTTGATCATGACGATCGCGAGTCATTATCAGCGGCAGGCCCATAAAATCTACAGGCATCAGGCTACCTTTGGCGACTAACTCAGAGGCAAAGGCTAAACCAGCCCAGGTATTGCCGATCAGCTGATCGCGCTCAAAATTGAACAGGGCCTCGCTGGTATAGGCAGCGCCGGGCATACCATTAGCCTGGCCAATAGGTTTGCCCACTGCATCCAACTGGGTCAGTGGAATAATCGTCTGTGTTTTTGAATTGCTCATGCCAGTGGTCCTCGGTTGGAGGCTATTTCTTATTGCGCTACTGTAGTGGATTTCAGCGTCGGTTAAATATCCATAAGCGACTTATTAGTGGCCCATTAGCTTGGCTAATAGGGCTTGACGACCTGCTACCCAGCACCCACTATCATGGGCAGCGCAGCCCTATACACCACAGAAAAATAAGAGTTCCAGGCCATGTCTACAGTCAAACATTCCCCCTACATTATTATTGGCGCTGGCATCCATGGCCTGAGTACGGCCTACCACCTTGCCCTGGAGCTCAAGGCACGCGGCAAGGGCAGTGGTAGGGATATTATTGTGGTGGATAAAACCGGTGTCAGTGCCGGCGCTTCCGGTATAGCCTGCGGCGTGATTCGCAATAACTACTACCAGCCTGCCATGCGTGAACTGATGGCTCACAGTGTGCAGGTTTGGGAGACTGACCCGGCGGCCTATAGCTATAACCCGGTGGGTTATATGCAGATCAGTTCTGAGTCGATGCACGAAGATGTAGCCTCAATCTACCAACAGCAAAGAGCCATAGGCTACGAGTCGACCTTTATCGAAGGTGCCGCCGACTGCTCCAACTATATGCTCGATATCTTCCATGACTGGCAGGCCCAGGGAATTACCTCGGTACTACATGAGAAGTCTGGAGGCTACGCCAATAACAGCAAAGCACTTCAGGGACTTGCTGCAAAAGCCGAAGCCGAGGGTGTGCGCATTATTGCCGGGGTCACAGTCACCGGCTTCGATCGCGATAGTCAGGGTTCCATTAACAGTGTGCAGACTGAGACCGGCGATATTCAATGTGATTATGTGGTGGTTGCTCCGGGGCCCTGGGCTAAGCAGTTCTGGGATATGCTGGAAATGCCCAGCACCATCAGCATTAAGAACCCAGATACTGGTGTGATTGCCGACCATATCCCCATGTGGATTTACTGGTCTCTGCAGGAAGGCACATTGGGCGTAGACCCCAATCTGCAAAAAACCAATGATGGCCGGATGCCGCCGGTCATTCATGTGGATACAGATGCACCTCTCTACTCCGATAAAGATGGCTCATTAATCACCGATAAGATGTGGGGTATTTACTACAAACCAGACTTTCACTTTGGTGGTATTCAGGGAGGCGCCGCGCCTTTTATTGTGGACAAACCTGCTGAAGCAGTTGCGGTCGATCCCTATGGGCCAGAGAGCCCAGAGTTTATTGTCGGCAACGACTTTTCTACCATGTGGGTGTCGGCACTGGCCCATTGTCAAAAGCGATTTTCCGGCACCATGCCCCAGTATAAAGATGAGCCCTCTGGCGGTATCGGTGCATTTACACCAGACAGTTTTCCAGTGTTCGATATATTCCATGGCAACTGCTATATGATCGCCGACTCCAACCATGGTTACAAAATGCTCGGCGTGGGTAAGTTAGTAGCTGAGGACATCTGCGGCGATCAATCTCGTCTGCTGGAACCCTTCCGCTTCTCACGCTACCGCGAGGGCAAACTACACCCGGTTTCCAATAGCCCATTTCCCTGGAGCTAATATCAGGTACTATGGCGGGCCCCAACCAGCTCGCAACCTGGAGTAATCCATGGCCCTTAGCGCTACTATCTGCAAAGCAGACTTGAATATTGTCGATATGGATCGACATTATTATCAGCAGCACAGCCTGACTGTGGCACAGCACCCCTCGGAAAACGACGAGCGGCTAATGATTAGACTGCTGGCCTTTGCTCTGCATGCCGACGAATTTCTCAGCTTTACCAAAGGCCTAAGCACTGACGACGAGCCGGATCTGTGGCAGAAAAGTCTCAGTGGTGAAATTGAGCTGTGGATCGAGCTGGGTCTGCCCAGCGAGAAGCGCCTAAAAAAAGCCTGTGGGCGAGCACAGCAGGTGATCCTGTACACCTATGGCACAGGTTCCGCCGAACAATGGTGGAAACAGATACAGCCTCAGGTGAGCAGATTTAAGAATCTCAGTGTCCGTCATCTCGACAGTAGTATCACTAGGGAACTGGCCAGCGGCATGCGGCGCAACCTAGATATCCAGGTCAGTATTCAAGATTCAGAAGTCACCTGGGATAGCGACCAAAAGACTCTGAGCTTCAGGCCGGAAGTTAGATATTAGGCAGCCGGTCTGGCCACAAAAATAATTGCTCAATTGCGATTAATTTTGCTTTGCGTTTTACCCATTCGGGTGTACTCTGCCGCCGAATTATCGGAGGCTAAAAAAGCCCATGCCCGTTAGAACCCTTGTCAGCATCTGGCCGCTATTTGCAGGCCTCTCTCTTATTGGCCTCGCCGTTGGTGTGCAGGGCAGTTTGCTTGGCGTGCGCGCAGAATTAGAAGGGTTTGACGACTACCTGATTGGTCTGCTGATGTCCTGCTATTTTGCCGGCTTTTTGGCCGGGTCACTACTGACTCCAAAAATGATTCAGCGGGTTGGCCATATCCGTATTTTTGCCGCGCTGTCTGCGGTGGCATCAGTCACTATTCTGGTGCATTCAATCTATGTGAACCCATGGGCCTGGGCGCTGATGCGCCTGCTAACGGGTTTTGCTTTTTCAACCATCTATGTGGTCTCCGAAAGCTGGTTAAATCAGGCCTCCAACAACACCAACCGCGGGCAGGTTTTATCTATTTACACAGCCATTCTACTGGCCGGCATTTGCGCTGGGCAGTTTATGCTGAATGTGGCCAACCCCAGAGAATTTACCTTATTTATTTTGATCTCGGTAATGGTGAGCGTTGCCGCCGTACCCATTCTGTTATCAGTAATTACTACCCCCGCCATTGAGGAAACTGAGCGAGTTACCATGCGCCATCTCTGGTATCGCACACCCATGGGCGTAACCGGCATTGTTCTCTCACAATGGGTATCCAGTATTCTGTTTGGTATGGGCGCGGTGTACGCCACCAAGCTCGGCTTTACCGTTTATGAGGTGGCCAACTTTATGGGCGCCATGATGGCGGGCGGCATGATTCTGCAATACCCCATCGGCAAACTCTCCGACATGATTGATCGCCGCTGGGTAATGGGTGTCGCCTGCTTATTTGCTGTGTTTTTTGCGCTGATGATCAGCCGTGAAACTGAAGCCTCAACCAAACTCTATGGGTTAATTTTCCTGTTCGGTGGCTGTTCATTATCCCTATATTCACTGGTGGTCGCACTGACCAATGATCACCTGCGCCCAGCAGAAATAGTACCCGCCAGCGGCACCATTGTTTTGATTGCCGGGCTAACCTCTATCACCGGTCCTATTACCGCAGTATTCTGGCTACAGATATTTGGCATACAGAGCTTCTTTGTACTATTGGCGGCCTGCCTTTTACTGCTGGCAGGAATCAGCATCTGGCGAGTGCTGACTATTGAGGCTCTGCCAAGTGAATACAAGGTCGAGATTACACTGCAGGCGGCACCTGCACCTGTGGGTACGGTACTGCATGCGGAAGAGGAGCCAGTGCCAGCTAATAACTAAACCTTTAAGTTGCAGTTGACGTAATTAGATAATAAAAATAAGAGGCTGTAAAAATGCGTTCATTGCTAATCGTGACTGCCCTGCTTTTGCTAAGCGGCTGCGCTGAAAAATTTAATGCTGCAGAATATCTCCAACTCGACGAAAAATATGACGTGGTTATTGAACGTGACCATCTGGGCGTGCCCCATATTATTGGTGAGCGGGATGTGGATGCGGCCTTTGGTTTTGCCTATGCCCAGGCGGAAGATAACTGGCAAATTATCCATGACAGTATTCCCTTTTACCGCGGCACCAATGCAGCCATTAATGGCAGAGATGCCGCTACTATTGATTTTTTGATTCACTGGCTGGGTATTTGGGATGACCTGGATGCGGGCTATGAGACTCAACTTAAGCCAGAGACCAGAGCCTATATTGAAGCCTTTGCCGATGGCATTAATTACTATGCCGCATTGCATCCAGAAGAAACCAACCAGCGCCTTTTTCCCATTAATGGCAAAGATATTGTCGCTGGTTATATGCTCCGTCACCTGCTGTTCTACGGCTTTGATGGTCCAGTAATTGAGCTGTTTGAAGAGCAGCGCAAATACCCCATCAGCAGGCGGGGAGATGCAGTTACCCAAACAGATAGCCGCAGCCATGGCGTGACCATAGGTGGCCTACCTGTTGGCTCCAATGCCATGACGGTGTCCCCCTATAACAGCACCGATGGCTCCACCATGCTGGCAATCAATTCCCACCAGCCCACCACAGGCCCAGTGGCCTGGTACGAGGCCCATGTGCAGAGCAATGAGGGCCTGAATGTGATGGGTGGCCTGTTTCCCAGCGGTGCCACCATTGGTGTCGGCTTTAACGAAAATCTCGGCTGGGGCGCCACGGTCAATAAGCCAGATCTGGTGGATATCTATGTGCTGGATATAGACCCCAATAACCCCAATCGCTACAGGCTGGATGGTGAGTGGAAAACCTTAGAATCTCGAGAAATTACCATAGATGTAAAACTAATGGGCTTTCTGCCATGGTCTGTGACCGAGGAAGTTCTCAGATCTGAGCATGGCCCGGTGCTGCGCACAGACCACGGCACCTATGGGGTTCGCTATGCGGGCATGGGTGAAATGCGTCAGGTAGAGCAGTGGCTGGCAATGAGCAAGGCACAGAATTTAGAAGAATGGCGCAACGCCATGCGCATCCATTCGTTTGCCAGTTTTAATCTGGTCTATGCCGACCGCGAAGGCAATACCATGTTTGTACATAATAGCCTCACGCCCAATCGAGTGAGTGGCTATAACTGGGCTCATTATCTGCCCGGTGATGACAGCAGCCTGATCTGGGATCAATATATGCCCTTTGACCAGCTACCTCAGGTTATCAACCCTAAAGCGGGTTATATCCACAGTGCTAACCAGAGCCCTTTTCATATCACGGCGGAAGGCTCTAACCCGGTGAAAGAAAATTATCGTATTGAAGATGGCTTCCCTACCCGCATGACCAACCGTGCCGATCGCGGTCTGGAATTATTTGCCGAGCTGGGCACCATCTCCGAGCAGGAATTTTTTGATATCAAGCATGATAAAAGCTTTAGCGCTAAGTCCAGATCTATGGCCTTTTTAAATCAGGCACTGGAACTCGACCTGAGTGACGCAGAGCAAAGGTACAGAGACGCTCAACAGATTATTGCTAACTGGGACCGCAACACCAATATTGGAAACCGCGGTGCCGCCCTGAGCACCTGTGTTATAGGCACCGAATGGCTGACCGAACAAAAAGGCAAGCCAGTGCCAGATATCCGCGAAGAGCTTTTTCGTTGCAGCGACCGACTACTAGATAAAGTGGGCCGGCTAGACCCTCTATGGGGCGATATCAGCCGGCATATACGAGGCGACCTTAATCTACCCGTAGGCGGTGGCCCAGACACATTGAGAGCCATCTATGGCACTGGTATGCAGGACGATGGCTATCTCACCAACGTGGCTGGTGATGGGCTTTACTATATGGTCTCTTGGGACGCCGAAGGAAAACAGAAGGTACGTGGCATTCATCAGTTTGGCGCCGCCACATTGGACGAGACCTCACCCCATTATGCGGATCAGGCTCAGGACTATGTGGATGAAGTACTGCATGACCCGTTATTTGATGACAAGCTGCGAGCTGAAAAAATTCAACGTCAATACAGACCTGGGGAGTAGACCATCCCAGGCAGACAACATGCTAGAATAGGGTCTTAGCAACTGTCCCAGAGACTGAGACCCCATGTCAATTCAGTGGTACCCCGGCCATATGCGCAAGGCCAGCAACGAAATGATCGAGGCCCTGCCCCAGGTTAATATAGTTGTTGAGGTTCTGGACGCTCGCATTCCCTTCAGTAGCTCCAATCCCTTTATTCAGAGCCTATGCACTGACAAGCCCTATATCAAACTGCTTAATAAAACCGACCTTGCCGACCCAGCTATCACCCAGCAGTGGCAGGATTATTTTGAGCAGCAGAGTAATACCAAAACCATGGCGCTGGACTTAAAGAACCATGACCCCAGCGCCAAAATTATTGATCTGATCAACAAGCTCTATCCCCAGCGTGAGGGAGGCAATACCTTGGCGATGGTCACGGGCATTCCCAATGTCGGCAAGTCTTCTCTGATTAACTGTCTGGCCGGCCGCCATATCGCCAAGACCGGCGACGAACCAGCTATTACCAAAGGCCAGCAGCGTATTAATCTGCGCAATGGCATTATGCTGCTGGATACTCCCGGCATTCTCTGGCCAAAAATTGAAAACCCTCAGGGTAGTTATCGGCTGGCCACCACTGGTGCTATTAAAGATACTGCGGTGAGCTATGAAGATATCGCCTTTTTTGCCGCAGAGTTTTTGCTGGAGAAATACCCCCAGCGACTTAAAGATCGCTTTAATATCAGCGATCTGCCGCAGACAGAAATAGAACTATTGGAGATTATTGGCGCCCAGCGCGGCTGTTTGCGCGCTGGCGGCAGAGTGGATTTAGAGCGGGTATCCACCATCTTTGTTAATGAACTGCGCGCCGGTACTCTGGGGCCCCTAGGATTTGAGACGCCAGAGATAATCGACGCGGAGATGAAGCAGGTTGCCATCCTTAAAGCTGAGAAAGAAGAGCGAGAAAAAGAGCGGTTGGAAAAAGCCGCTGCGCGACGCAGAAAGGCAAAGGCCAACCGCAGGTAGGCGCAGAGTTACCTACGCTCAAAGACAATGGTCTCATCAATCAGCTCATCGCCATCCTCATCAATGGTGGCTGTTAATGTATCTCCCTCGATATTCACAAAAATATTGGGCGCACCCACACCAGTAAAGTCTGTTAATCCAGTGTCGCCATTATTATCAAAGGTCTGACTGACTGTGAGCAAGCCTGTGTCCTCGTCACGCTCGTAGGTTCCCAGCTCCATACCGGATATCTCAGTATCATCATCTTCATCGACTTCGCCATGGAAGTAAGTGCCGTCATCAAAGAACACAATCATTAGCAAATCATTTTCGGTGGTAGTGCTAATCCATGTGCCCAGGAGGCCTTCGGAATCAACTCGCCTCAACCCAAAGACACCATCACTAATACCGTCGTTATTAGTATCTGGCGCGTACATTAATGAACCAGATGGCTGAGCAATTAATCTCAGCCGCGGCCCAGAACCATCAAAGTCACTGAGTCCTGCGTCGCCATTATTATTAAAATTATGTGTTGTGGTGATTTCACCTAGACCAACAACATCATATGTACCCCACTCCATACCGGATAAAAAGTTAGGATCTATTTCATTAACCTCGGCATGAACATAGGTGCCGTCTTCCAACAGACTAAGCATATAGAAATCGGCGTCCGTGGGGCTGGCAATTTCCCAGGTACCGATTAGAGACTGGTTATCAACAGGCTCGTCCTCAGAATCGATCTCTCCCGAACGAATCAGGCTCGCCACAAAATGAACTAGGGCAAGCACTGTATCAACTAGATCTGATTGAGCAGTATCCTGGCCTCCATTAGCAATGAATAGATCTATGCCGATCTGCGTTTCAAATCCTTCTACGGATAAATCAAAGTCCAGAAAAACAGCATTATCTTTTGCCGTTTGTGTAATATTAATTCCATTATCAGGATCACCATCCTTATCCAATGACTGCAACAAACGAATAATATTGATCACCATATGATGGGCTACATCATCGGTATCAGCCATATCCAATGGCGTAACCACCTCAGCTGCCAATACAGGTGGAAATTCCATATCACCAATAAAGAAGGTTACCGTCTCACCGGCCAAATATTTAAACTCACCGCGGGAATTGGTATCACCGTTTTGAGTAGCGGTTCGGTAACCGATATTAATCACTGGGCTATCGATAAAAACGCCGGTAAGAGTCGATGGGGAGTCACTACCGCCTCCGCCACAATTGGCTAGAAGAACCACACTAGAGAGGATAAGGGCTTTAATTTTCATCGTATTACGTCCTGTAATAGTTAACTTAGTCCGTTGATATCTCCAATAAGATTAGACAAGGTTTGGCTGTAATGCCAGCCTTGACAGCTTGGCTACACATACTGTCCAGCAGCATAGCCGGATGCCCAGGCCCAATGGAAGTTGTAGCCACCCAGATGGCCGGTTACATCCATCACTTCACCGACAAAATACAGGCCTGACTGGGTTTTGCATTCCATAGTTTTTGACGATAGGTGGTCGGTATCTACGCCACACAGGGTGACCTCGGCGGTGCGATAGCCCTCTGTGCCGGAGGGTTTTAGTTGCCAGCGCTGTAACTGCTCTGCCACCCCCATTAATACGGAATCGGGAATCTCTGCCATAGGTTTATCAGCATGACTGGGCCAGTATAGGTTTTGCAACTCCAACACCAGGCCTTTGGATAGATGTTGTGATAACAAATTGCGTAACAATGATTTAGCACTGGATTTTTTATAGTCTAATAACAGTGCACTGGCTTGCACATCAGGCAGTAAGTTAATGCTGATTTTCTGCCCCTGCTGCCAGTAGCTGGATAACTGTAGGGCCGCTGGGCCACTGATACCGCGGTGGGTGAATAGCAAGTTCTCGCGGAAGACTACATTATTTACCGACATCTCAACATCAATGGCTAGGCCGGAGAGTCGCTCGCTGATTCCCTTTACCCAATCGGTAAAAGTAAATGGCACTAGCCCAGCAGTGCGAGGCAACAGGCCAAGGCCAAACTGCTCGGCAATCTCATAACCAAAGCCTGTGGCACCCATGGTGGGGATAGACAGGCCACCGGTTGCGATTACCAGCGACTCAGATTGGTAACTGCCCAGGGAAGTCTGCAGGTGATAGCCAGACGTCTGAGGAGAAATCTGTTGAATCTCACATTTAGTTTTGACGCAGACTCCAGCTTGCTCAGATTCATCCAGCAGCATAGATAGAATATCTTTGGCTGAGTTGTCACAAAATAACTCGCCATGCTTGCGCTCGTGATAGGCAATCTGATGACGCTCAACCATATCGATAAACTGCCATTGGTTGTAACCGGTCAGTGCAGATTTACAAAAGTGAGGGTTGGCCGATAAATAATTTTCCGGCTGTATATCCAGATTGGTAAAGTTACAGCGCCCACCCCCAGACATGAGAATTTTTTTGCCCACCTTATTGCTGCTGTCTAGAACCAGTACAGAGCGACCGCGCTGGCCCGCGGTAAAGGCACAGAACAAGCCGGCAGCGCCGCCGCCTATTACAATCACATCATACTGCTTAGACGCTGTCATAGCAGATTATCCAGACGTCGCTGAAGCTCTTCCGTTGTTATTGCTTGGAGAGTTTCAATATTACGCTGAGGGATTTTCTGCGGATTGGGAAACTCCTGCAACAGCCGCTCCATCATATCTTCGCGCAGAAAGTGAATCATTGGATAGGGTGAGCGATTAGTAAAATGGCTGCTGGCCTCTGGGGACTCGCCATCAAACTGGTACTGAGGATGAAAGCTGGCCAGTTGGATTGTGCCGGTCAGGCCCTGATCCTCAAGTAGATGATTAGCGTTATCAATAAAGTTTAGATAGGTCTCGAAGTCCTCAAGCCCTGTGGGTAGCACTAGCAGCGAGGTGGCAATCTCAGATTCTGGAGAATCACAGATCAACGCCAGTTCCTGCAGGTACATAGCGGCTATAGTTTCCAGCTGGGCAGATTCGCAAACTGTCAGGCGCAAGCTATCGGCGGTAATCACTGGCCGTGCAAAGGGACATAGATTGAGCCCCACCACAAAACTATCGAGCCATGCTCTGGTGCGCTGCTCTACTTTGGAATAAGCCGAGGGAGACATAGAAAACTCGTTGCCATTAACAGGTCCGCTAGAATACCTAGTCGAGCTGTTGCCAACAAGCTAAAGCTGAGGGCTTTACCCACAGGTGAGTGGTTTTAAGTTTGCCACTATGGGCTTTTATAGAGGAGCTGGATTCATGTATGCTGCCTCGCAATAAAAATAAAATGTTACCCCTAATCTTCTCGAGAATTAATCATGAGCAACCTCTTTCAGCCCCTGCACTTTAAGTCTGGCACTAGCCTAAAAAACCGCTTTATGTTGGCTCCTCTGACTAATACCCAAAGCCACAGCGATGGCAGATTATCAGACGATGAGTATCACTGGTTAACCATGCGTGCCAAGGGCGGCTTTGGACTAACCATGACCTGTGCCGCCCATGTGCAGGCTGTGGGTCAGGGCTTTCCCGGGCAACTTGGAGTGTTTGGTGATGAGCATCTGGAGGGTCTAACTCGCCTAGCCCAGGGTATTAAAGCCGAGGACAGTCTAGCGGTGGTGCAGCTACACCATGCCGGCATGCGCTCACCAGCAGAGCTAATTGGTCAACCACCTGTCTGCCCCTCCGACAATGCCGAAACTGGGGCAGTGGCACTAAGCACTGAAGCCGTCGAGCAGCTTATCGAAGATTTTATCTGTGCAGCAGAGCGTGCCGAAAAAGCGGGGTTTGATGGGGTGGAGATTCATGGTGCCCATGGCTATATTCTGGCTCAGTTTCTCAGTGGCACTATCAATCAGCGCCAGGACCAGTTTGGGGGCAGTATCGAAAATCGCATGCGCCCCATTACTGAGATTATTGAGGGCGTTCGCAGCCGCTGCAGACCAGACTTTCTGCTGGGCCTAAGGCTCTCCCCTGAGCGCTTTGATGTGCATCTGCCGGATATTATAGAGGTGGCCAGGGCGGTATTAGCCGCGGGTAAAATAGATTTTCTGGATATGTCGCTTTGGGATTCATTTAAAGAACCAGAGGACGAAGCCTTTAAAGGCCGCCCATTGCTGTCATATTTTACTGAGCTGGACCGCGGCGATGTGGTCCTGGGGATTGCCGGCAAACTGCGCAACCCGGAGGAGGTCAGCCGAGCCATGGCTACTGGCATTGATTTTGTAATGCTGGGTCGCGCAGCTATATTGCACCATGATTTCCCACTTCTAATGCAGGCGGACAGTGATTTCACACCGGTAAGAAACCCTGTTTCCGTAGACTATTTGCGCGCCCAGGGGTTGGGCGAAGCCTTTATTACCTATATGTCCGGGTGGAAGGGTTTTGTCGGCTAATCGGTTATCTGAGGCCATAATGTTGTTCAGACAGAAGTCAGAAGCCGACTGGGCTGCGTATTAGTAGCATGCAGTTAAATTGGCTCGATGAACAGACACCCAAGCCCAAGCGCCTCTCTTCGGGCTTCCCTGAGAAAATGGTGCTGCTTGACCTTGAGACCACCGGTGGCAAGGCGATCTATCATCGCGTTATCGAAATTGGGTTGTTGGTGATTGAAAACGGTGAGTTAATCGAAAAATGGCAGAGCTTTGTCGACCCTGAAATATCACTACCTCCTTTTATACAGAGGCTGACTGGAATCAGCCCTGGCATGCTGCAGGGCGCGCCCAGATTTGCCGACATTGCCCAAGAGCTGCTCAGCAAATTAGAGGGTCGCACATTGGTGGCCCACAATGCGCGGTTCGATTACAGCTTTTTGAAGAACGAATTTGAACGGGCTGGTATCAGTTACAACGCCAAACCGTTGTGCTCGGTAAAGCTAAGCCGCAACCTCTACCCACAGTTTAATCGCCATGGCCTGTCCCATATTATTACCCGCTTTGGGCTGAGCATAGAAAACCGCCATCGCGCGCTGGACGATGCCGAGATGATCTATGGATTCTTTAAAAAGTCATCGGCGCTGTTTTCTGATGAGGAAATTGAAGCAACCTGTACTGCAATACTTAAACGCCCTGCGCTACCCATAAAACTGGATGCCAAAGAAGTGGAGAAATTACCCGCCTCGCCCGGGGTTTATTATTTCTATGACGACAAAGGTCTGCTGCTGTATGTGGGCAAGAGCGTGCACATTCGCAATCGGGTGATGAGCCACTTTAGCTCTGACCATAAAAATCCTAAAGATCTACAGATGAGCAGCAAGATAGCCCATGTGGATTTTGTGCAGACGCCCTCAGACTTTGGCGCCCAGATTCACGAGAGCAATCAAATCAAGGCGTTGGCACCTATCTATAATCGCCGCCTGCGCAAGAGCAAGAAACTTTACCAGTTTCGCACCCACACTGATTCAGAAGGCTATCTGCAGCTGGGAATTGAGAGCATAGATGTAAATAACCCAGCGGCGGACGAAAATTTCGGGCTTTTTCGCTCTACCCGTCAAGCCAGTAAAAAAATAGAAAAACTGGCCGACCAGTATTTTCTCTGTCATAAACTGCTTGGTCTTGAGGGCGATAGTCGCAATAACAAACCCTGCTTTAGAGCGCAGCTCAATAAATGTTTTGGTGCCTGCTGCGGCAAGGAGTCGTCTGATATTTACAACCAGCGTATGCAGACAGCCCTAAAAGATTATCAAATCAAGATATGGCCTTACGGGGACGCTATTTTGATTGAAGAGCGGGATGCTCAGAACCCAGATGCTCGCTGTTTTCATCTGGTTGATCGCTGGCGCTATCTAGCCAAGTTGAAGCTGATCGATGACCTCTATGATCATGGATTCCAGCTCAGCGCCGGACAGCCACCCAGCCAAAGCCCCCCTCAGCAGAGCGAACCAGACACCGAGAGCCGCTTTGACTTAGATGTTTATTTTATTTTGGTGCGGTTTATAGTGGATCGAGACAGGGCCGCCATGAATAACCTGCATATCCACCCTCTAATGCGTCGACCTGACGAATATTGCGACTAGCAGTTAAAAACGTTTGACCCCAACAACCCTTCAATACAAATCATTACATTAGGTTATTCTAATTTAGAATATTCTAAAATATACTTGCTTAAACAATCAGTCCAAGAGTCTAACTATGCCCAACCCATTGACCAACAATGACCTCGAACAACTGGCCGAGCACGCCCAGGAAGCTGCGTTACTGCTTAAGCAGCTAAGCAACCAGCATCGCCTGATTATTCTCTGCTCTTTGATCGATGGCGAACTCTCGGTGACCGAGCTTAACAGTAGAACCAACCTTAGCCAGTCCGCACTATCCCAGCATCTTGCATCGTTGCGCAATGCTGGACTGGTGCAGACCAGGCGTGAGGCTCAGACTATTTTTTATCAACTTCAGGGCAATGAAGCGATTCAGGTAATTAGAGTACTGAAATCTATCTACTGCCCCTAATATTTAACAGGCTATTGAGAGGTATAACTATGACTATTACCAATATTGCCGCGGATGCATTTCAGCAGCTACAACAGCCCAGAGTACTGGATGTGCGCACCTATGCAGAGTTCGATGCGGAAGCGCTTGTGGGCGCCGCCCATTTTCCCCTGCAGGACCTGGACCACAGCAGCGTAAACCAATATCTGGTCTCTGCGGGTCATCAACCAGAGCAGCCTATCTATTTGCTCTGCGCCGGTGGTGCCAGAGCCACTAGAGCCGCCCAGCAGTTGCAGGACCATATAGACAGCCCATTGGTGGTTATCGAAGGTGGGCTAAATAGCCTAAAGCAGCAGGGGCTTACTCTCCAGCAGGGCCAGGGTAAAGTTATCTCACTGGAGCGTCAGGTGCGCATTGCCGCCGGGCTGTTGGTGCTGATCGGCGTGGTTCTTGGAACCTGGTACAGCCCCTGGTTCTATGCACTTTCAGGGTTTGTCGGTGCTGGCTTAACCTTTGCTGGGGTTACTGACACCTGCGCCATGGGCATGGCTCTGGCACGCATGCCCTGGAACGGTAAGGTTCAATGATGCAGAGAGCCAAGCCCCTAGTTTCAATTACCTCTTGGTTAGCTTTTTCTGCAGCGCCATGGTTTCTTGAGTTGCTTTAAATACGGTCAACTGCGGGTTGGCCTGGCCGGTGCGGCCTATGGCATCGATCTGCCCATAAAACCAATATTGCACGGCAAAGCCAGCCATAGCGCGCAAAGTTTTGAGTTTGCCCAAAAACTCTAACCAGCTTGGAAACAGAGAGAGCTCATTTTCGAAGCGGGGCAATTCGTCCAAACCTGCCATCAGTTGCTTGGGCGCATCGGTCATTACACACATAGGGCGGCCCAGACCCACCACGTCGGCGCTGCCACTCTCTAGGGCCTGCTCCATTGCCAGGCGCTGACGGAAGCCGCCGGTGACCATCAGCGGGATACTGACTTTTTTCTGCATGGCCAGGGCAAAATCCACGAAGTAAGCCTCGCGCACCATGGTCGATTCGGCCACCTCCTGCTTTTCCTCTTCCTCCATTCCCTGCAGACCCAGCAGCTTTGGCTGCTCGTAAGTACCACCGGAGATTTCAATCAGGTCGACACCGGCGTGCTCAAGCCATTGCACCACTTGCAGGCTGTCCTCAAAGTCAAACCCGCCCTTCTGGAAATCAGCACTATTGAGCTTAACCGACACCGGGAAATCTGGCCCCACTGCCTTGCGCACTGCAGCTACCGCATCTAACAGAGCACGGGCGCGATTGGCCAATGTGCCGCCATACTGATCGGTGCGAAGATTGCTGCGCGGGCTTAAAAACTGGCTGAATAGATAGCCATGGGCAGAATGCACCTGAACACCAGTAAAGCCAGCAGCCTTAACCGCTGCTGCACAGACAGCAAAGCGACGTACAATCTCGGCAATCTCCTCTGCGGTAAGCGCGACCGGCTCACCAAACTGACCACCGGGCAATCCCAGCTTAACCGCCGAGGGCGCCTTGGGAGTTTTGTTGATAATTTTTTGCGTTTGACGACCCGCATGACTGATTTGCGCCCAAAAGTGGTTGCCATTGCGGGTGGCGGCCTTTGCCCAACTCGCTAGTGCCGCCTGCATTTCTGGATTGGGCTCGGAGTCAACAATTACATTGCCCGGGCGCTCCAGATGATCTCTATCTATCTGAATATTGCCCGACAGCAACATGCCGGCACCCCCATCACTCCAGATACCATAGAGGCGCTCCAATTCCGGGGTGGGCACTCCCTGGGCAGTGGCCAGACCCTCGGTCATCGCAGCCTTGGACAGGCGATTAGGCAAAGTGGCGCCACAGGGCAAGGTTAAAGGTTGAGCAAGTAAGTTTGTCATAGGATAAATTCTTATTATTAGGTTTAGTTAGATCATAAAGGTGACTTGCGGCGATGGCTAGTCCAGTTCCACAAACTACCTAGCAGAACTCCTTGGTCTAATTCTGGCCTTTACCAGCTGAGCCTAGAAATAGACACTAAAGTCTGAATCTGGTGCATCTGCTAGACCCAAAAGGAACAGTATGGAATTTCTACATTATCGCGATCTGGCCAAAACTGAAACTGAGTTCCCTATCAGTGTGGAGTGGGGCCAGGGCCGCAGTATTTTTGGCGGTCTGACCGCCGCATTGGTATTGGTGCACATAGAATCCAACCATGATTTGACCGGCCGTGATCTTCGCACTGTCAATATCCATTTCTGCGGAGCGGTAATAGCGGAGGTACCCTGCGAATTTCGCCATCGAGTGTTATCCCAGGGAAGATCTGTGACCCAAATTGAAGGGCAGCTGCTGCAGGCGGGTGAGGTCAAAACCGAGATAGTCGCCTGCTTTACCTCCGATCGTGTCTCCGCTATTGGCATCGACTTTCCAGCCAAACAGTTCCCAGTGGCGGTGCAAGACACCAGTGAGATGGCATTCACATTTAAACAGGGTTCGGCACCTCATTTCGTCGGCTATTTTGATCTTCGCCAGACCAATGACAACCTACCCTTTACCGGCTCAGACCACAGCCTGATTACCGGCTGGATGGGTTTCTCCAAGCCCAGCGAAACACTTAATGATGCCAGTATTCTGGCACTGATTGACGCATGGCCCCCAGCTATACTGCCCATGATGACCAGCAGAGCACCCAGCAGTACCATTACTTGGAATATTGAGTTTATGCATCCCAGAGCAGCCCTTGAAGTCGAGGATCTGCTCTATTACGAATGCATAGCCATTCAGGCTGGTCATGGCTATGCCCATACTGAGGGGAAAATTTACCATCCCAACGGGCAGCTCCTGGCATTAAGTCGCCAAATGGTGGGTGTTTACGATAAAGTGACCTAATAAAGCTGCACAACAATAAATAATAATAACCAGGTGAGGCACAGGATGACCAAACCAATACCCAGCGCTCGCCAGCCTCTGGCGGGGCTAGAAGTAGTAGAACTCTCCAATATGATTACCTGCTCATTGGCGGCTCAGACCATGGCTGCCCAGGGAGCCAATGTCATCAAAGTTGAACCCCCTGTGGGTGGCGATCAGATGCGTCCCCTGGGAACTCAGAAGAGTGGGGTCTCCGGATTTTTCCATAACTGTAATCGCGGCAAGCAGTCCCTGGCCATAGATCTTAAATCTGACGCCGGTGTTGAAGCGGTGAAAAAACTTGCCGCCAACGCCGATATCTTGTTACACAACTACCGCCCTGGTGTAATGGACCGTATAGGTCTCAGCTCTGCGGTGCTGCGCAAGATTAATCCCCAGCTAATTTATGTGGCGGTCAGCGGCTTTGGTACCCAGGGCCCTATGGCCGACTTCCCCGCCTTTGACCATGTTATTCAGGGTATGGCCGGCTTTACCGACCTACAGGCGCCAGATGACAACAGGTTTGACTTTATCCGCACCTTTATCTGCGACAAAGTAACAGCTTATACCGTTGCTCAGGCAGCCACTGCGGCACTGCTTGCAAGGGCAACCACTGGTGAGGGCCAGCATATTGATATTTCCATGCTCCATGCCTGTATCGCCTTTATGTGGCCAGACGGCATGATGCACAGAACCTTAAAAGACGATGACAGATTTACTATGTCGCCGGGCTCGGAATATTTCCAGACGATTAATTACAGCGATGGCGCTGTTGCGGTCGCGCCCCTGAGGGATAACCATTGGGAAGCATTGCTGCCCATGCTCGGCTATCCAGAGTTATTGGGCACTCCACCCTATAACTCGGTGCCCGCGCGGATGACCAATATGCGCGAGGTCACCCAGGTGCTTAAAAATCCACGCCTAGATATAGGTGTAGAGGCGGCAATGAAAGTTCTGGTCGCCGCAGATGTGCCCTGCGCACCCTGTGTACAGCGGGATCATCTGGAATCCAGCGAACAGATAGCAGCCATTGGCGCTCTTGAAACCTATGTCACCCGAGCAATGGGGAAATTAACTGTGCCTACGCCGCCGGTGCAATTCGAAGGCGCGCCAGCATCCCAGGCTGAACCCAGTCCATTGCTGGGCCAACACAGCCGCAGTATTCTGGCGGAACTGGGCTGGAACAACGATGCTATTGACGATCTGATCAGTTCAGGCGCAGTCGCGGAAACGCCCCTACCCTGATGATGGCCGGAGCTAATAGAGCGAATGCCCTTAGAACCAGGTTCCTATTTTGGCTGGTGCTATTGTTGTCGCCTTACTCCTCAGCCAGCGGCTTTGATCTAAATGATCAATGCCCCCCAAGCTTTGCCCTTAGCAGCGACAACCAATGTCAGTTACGCAATCTCTACCAACTTTATGACTCCCTGCAGGGTCAGGGACTTGGGGGTCTAAAAACCGCCCTGCCCCATCACCGCGATGGCTTTAGCCCGCAACAGATTGATCTGGGCAGACTATTGTTTTTTGACCCCGTACTGTCGGGCAATAAAGACCTGTCCTGTGCCAACTGCCATAACCCGGCCAAGGGCTTTAGCGATGGTATGGCACGCAGCGTGGGCGCCAGTGGTCAGCTGCATCCACGCTCAGCCCCCACCCTCTGGAACAGCGCTTTTCTTAAGTCATTGCTGTGGGATGCACGGGCAGATAGCCTTGAGCAGCAGGCTTTGGGCCCATTGTTTTCCGAATTGGAAATGGCCAACACCCCTGAACAGTTAATGGCCAATCTAAACCAGGTGGACGCCTACCCAGAGCTTTTTACCCAGGCCTTCCCCAACTCTGAAGATGCTATGGTGATCGCTAATATCACCACTGCACTAACCGCCTTTCAAAGTTCGTTGATCAGCCTCAACAGCCCCTATGACCGCTATGCCCATGGTGACAGCAAGGCGCTTAACCCAGAACAGCTCGAGGGGCTGAATGTATTCCGCTCATTTGTAGCTCGCTGCTCCCAGTGCCATACCCCGCCGCTGTTTACTAATCAGCAGGTCGCAGTTATTGGCACCCCAGAACCAGAGGGAATGCCCAGAGATATTGGTGCTCAGGCCACCTTTGGTGCCGAGCGGTTAAGGGGTGGTTTCAAGGTGCCAACCCTGCGCAATATTGCACTCACTGCGCCCTATATGCACAGCGGAAGATTTGCTACATTGCGTGAGGCCACAGAGTTTTATACCAAGGGTCGCGGCCATGCCGTACCTGAGGGCGAGGAGCTATTGCTGCACTGGCATATATCCGAACCCAATTTGACCCCCAGTGAGCTGGATCGGTTAGTAGATTTTATGGGCGCATTGAGCGATGAAAGCTTTATGCCTGAAATCCCCCAGCAAGTACCTTCGGGATTGCTGCATTAAAGATTGATGTAATAAAAATGATCTCACCAGTAGATCAGGAGAATAATAATGAATAATAAAATCAAAATCGTACTTGTGATTATTATCTTTGCCGGCGGCTGGATTCTCGGCAGTAATAACAATACTGCTCCGGTTATCACCAGCTCTATGGGTGGTGCCAGTTACTCCGGAGGCTACCAGCCTGAAGCGCAAGCTGCTGTGCAGGCTGAGGGTGCGGTCGCCCTGCGCACCGAGCAGGGCCAGATTCATCTGGTTAAGGATGGCGATTCTATTCAGGCTGCGGTGGAAGCGGCTCAGCCTGGCGACACCATTCAAGTTATGCCCGGCATCTATTCAGAGACTGTGTATATAGATAAAGACGATATTCACCTGCTGGGTGTAATCCAGGAAGGCAAGCGCGCCACAATGGATGGCCTGGGCAAACTCAACGATGCCATTCTCTACTCTGGCAACAATGTGGTGATCGAGAATTTCCGCATTACCAAATACAAAGGCAATGGCATTATGGGCCAGGCCGGCAATAATTTTGAGATTCGCAACAATGTGATTGTAGATACCGGCATCTACGGCATATTCCCCCAGCTGGGTACCAACGGTCTGGTGGAACACAATGTGGTTTCAGGTATTGAAGATGCGGCCATCTATATAGGCATGAGTGACAATATTCATGTGGCCTACAATGAGGTATTCG
>Ga0233438_10001838_pt1 | contig 22221 bp, 22 predicted proteins | sample SI_123_September_FD_182720 | JGI IMG/M metagenome (GOLD analysis project Ga0233438, IMG submission 182720) | Seawater microbial communities from Saanich Inlet, British Columbia, Canada - SI_123_September2016_10_MG | ecosystem: Environmental > Aquatic > Marine > Inlet | place: Canada: British...
ACAAGATATTTGTAAAAACATTCCTAAAAATATGCGTAAACACCATGTACAACAAGGAGCTGGGCACTATGGCATTTTTAGTGGGTCGAAATTTCGTAAACACATTCGTCCACTCGTCACTGAATTTATCCAGAAATACGATAATTCATAAATCTATGTGAAACTTCATGCAAAATCTCGTACTATAATGATACTTTTCCGGAATGAGATCGCGCATGAAGTTTTCCCACAGTGTATTAGCACTCGTCACCACCTTAAGCATGAGTTTTGTAAGCCATGCGCAAACTGATTTTTCTCAATGTATTGCGTCGCTATCTCAGCAAGCCTTGAACCAAGGCATCACACAAAACACCTTAGATATCACCTTAAAAACAGCTCAACAACGTGCTCAAGTCGTCAAACTTGACCGCAACCAGCCTGAGTTTTTGGCTACATTTGCCGATTATTACAGCAAGCGAGTCAATGACTGGCGCATCAGTACTGGGCAAAAAAAATTCGCCGAGCATAAAGCTTTTTTACGTACGTTAACCGATAAATATGGTGTACCTGGACAATACCTAATGTCGTTTTGGGGCTTAGAAACTAACTTTGGTAATTACAAAGGCAAGATCCCAACCATCGATGCGTTAGCTACTCTAGCGTGCGAGCCTCGCCGCAAAACCTTTTTTTCTAAAGAGTTATTAACTGTATTAGATATCATTCAAACGCAGTCTTTAGATGTTGCGACGATGAAAGGCTCTTGGGCTGGTGCGATGGGTCATACGCAGTTTATGCCCACAACTTATGCTCAATATGCTATTGATGGCGATGATGATGGCTCTATCGATCTTTTTAATTCAGAGCAAGATGCACTGGCATCGGCTGCTAATTTTTTACATCAATTAGGCTGGGAACCGGGCTTTCGCTGGGGACGTGAAATTACGTTACCTGCAAACTTTGATTATGCGTTAGCCGATCGAAAAATCAAAAAACCGCTATCGTTTTGGCGCACTCAAGGTGTCACTACGATTTATGGTCACGCCTTACCTGATATTGATTATTTAGCCTCTGTGGTTGTACCTTCAGGCTACAATGGACCGATATTTTTAGCGTATCAAAACTTCAATATCATCATGCGTTGGAATAATTCCCAATCATACGCTATTGCCGTAGGTAAACTTGCTGAACAAATCAATGATGCACCAGGATTGGTCACTCCATTTCCTGACAGTCAGCCAATCTTACGTGAACAAGCAAAAACATTGCAGCGGCATTTACAGCAGTTAGGTTATGCTATTAGCGGAATTGATGGGATTATTGGTTCAGGTACACGCGCTGCGATCCGTGAATTTCAATTGGATAACGATATGATTGCGGATGGGTTTGCTCACCCAGAAGTATTTAAAAAGGCTGCTATTTTAATGGGGTCAGAGCCGAATTAATAAATTCGGCTCTGACCCCATTTATTTATTCAGCTTAGTACATATGCTGGCCGCCGTTGATCGACAACGTAGATCCGGTAATAAAGCCTGACTCATCATCCACTAAGAATGCCACGCTGTTAGCGATGTCTTCTGGACGACCTAGACGGCCTACAGGTATAGTACGGATGATCTTAGTTAACACTTCTTCAGGTACAGCTCGAACCATATCAGTATCAACATATCCTGGGGCAATCGCATTGACCGCAATCCCTTTAGCCGCACCTTCTAGTGCTAGTGCTTTTGTAAAACCATGAATACCAGACTTAGCAGCCGCATAGTTCACTTGACCGTATTGACCAGCTTGACCGTTGACTGAACCGACATTAACAATACGTCCAAAGTTACGCTCACGCATCCCTTCGATAACGGCACGGCAAGTATTAAAACAAGACGCAAGGTTAGTTTGAATAACTGCGTCCCATTGTTCGAACGACATACGGTGCATCGTCCCGTCACGCGTAATCCCCGCGTTGTTGATTAACACTTCAACTGGACCATAATCATTTTCAATTTGTTTAATTGCAGCAGCGGTAGTATCAAAATCTGATACATCAAATTTCATTGCCGCAATACCTGTGCGCTCTGTAAATTCTTTTGCTGCTTGATCATTACCACCGTAGTTTGCTACTACAGTGTAACCTAATCCGTTTAATTTAAGGCATATCGCCTCACCAATTCCGCGTGTACCACCTGTAACTAAAGCAACTCGTGCCATTTGAACTCTCCTTAACTCAACTAGAATAATGATGACGTAATGCTAAATCATCATTGTAAAAATAACTGACATTCGCAAATCGTTCCGCTATTGTACGCTTAATGAGTGGTTATTTTTTATACGACATTAGTGGGGGTCGCTTAATAAAATTTTGTGTATTATCTATATTTCAAAAATTTACATGAAGGATTGACACAATTATCGATGCAAGCATTTTCCTATAGAAAAGCGTCCTTTTCGGCCTCATGTCACACTACAACGAAAAGTTAACGTACCCAGTGTTCCTTTGTTTCAACCTAATATCACCTGTGAATTTAATACGTTTAGTTTGTATGAATCGGTTTCAGGATCTTCTGGTGTGAAATATATCAATCATGAATCCTTCACTAACGATGGCTCACATACTAAGAATATTATCCCGTAGGATTTTCGAGACCTTTTAAAAGGACATGATTTTCCTAGGGAAAATTTTGCGTCATATTGTAGATAACCAAACTGAGTTAACCGTGATAACATACGGTTAATGTTTATTTAGATTATTGTTTTAATGGAATTTTTACATGCAGCATTCTTTTCGACTCACCATTCAATGTCCTGACCAAGTTGGCCTTGTCGCGCAAGTTTCCCAGTTTTTAGCTCAATACGGCGCCACCATTCTCGAAGCGAATCACCATACTGATTTAACGACTAAGCGCTTTTTTATGCGCCATGAAATTCAAGCCGACTCTGTCGACTTAGACATGGCAACCTTTGAAGCCGCATTTACCCCCATTGCTAATAAATTTAATATGGAATGGAAGATATCTGATCCTGCAAGTCTGCCTAAAGTTGCATTATTAGCCAGCCACGAAACTCATTGCTTAGCAGATATTTTGCATCGTTGGCATACCGGTGAACTCAACTGTGATATTCCTTGTATTATCGCTAATCATGAAAAAATCGCCGACATCGCTGCATGGTATAAAGTCCCGTTTGTGTTCGTTGATTTTAAAAATCAGGACAAGGCCAATGCCTTTGCGCAAATTGAAGATACACTCGCAACTTACCATATTGACACGGTGGTATTAGCACGTTTTATGCAAATTTTACCGCAACACATGTGTGAAAAATGGCATGGCAGTGCCATCAATATTCATCACAGTTTCTTACCATCATTTGCAGGTGCAAAACCGTATCAGCAAGCCTATGATCGCGGCGTTAAATTAATCGGCGCAACCTGTCATTATGTTACTTCAGATTTGGATGAAGGCCCTATTATTGAACAACAAGTGATGCGAATTTCGCACAGTGACGCAGCCCAAGATATGGTACGTAAAGGACGTGATTGCGAAAAAACCGCACTCGCCAATGGCTTGCGTTATCACTTAGAAGATCGCGTTATGATCGACAAAAACAAAACCATCGTTTTCGCTTAAATGCAGGGTTTAGCAATGGCTAAAATGTAGCCCCCTATAATTGTCCTAAAAGTTTGCAAATAGGCTCAGTATTTCATATTGTATACATCGTAAAAACAATAATATTAACGATGGAAAACCAATATGAACAAACCCTTACTTTCAGTACTTTCTGCTGCGATAGTGATTGGTTTATCAGGCTGTTCTGATAAACCTGATACGACCACCACTACACCCGCGACTGAGTCTGTCATCAGCGCTCCAAGTGCTACTACAGATGTCTCTTCATCGATTTTAATGCAAGATTTCCAAGGTCCATATGAAGGCGTACCTGCGTTTGATAAAATGGACTTGTCCGGATTAAAATCCGCTGTCGAGCAAGGCATGGTACTACAACTTGCAGAAATCGACGCGATTGCCACTAATCCAGCAACGCCAAACTTTGACAATACCTTCGCGGCGATGGAACGAGCAGGCAAAGTCTTAGATAATGTATTTACCTATTGGGGAATTTGGTCATCCAACATGTCCAGCCCAGAATTTCGTGAGATCCAACGCGAATTAAGCCCAAAACTGTCTGAGTTCAGCAGCAAAATTTCCCAAAACAAAGCGTTATTCGAACGCGTCAAAGCGATATATGAAGGCGCTGAATATCAAACTTTAAACCTTGAACAGCAGCGAATAGTTAAGTCTTCTTTTGAAGGATTTGTCCGTAGCGGTATTTTATTGGATGAAGCTGGACAAAAACGTACTGCTGAAATTAATAAAAAATTAGCCGAGCTGCATACTAAATTCGGTAATAACGTCTTAAATGACGAAGAAAGTTACGTCACCTATATTAGCAAAGACCAACTATCCGGTTTACCAGAGTCGTTTGTTAAAGCATCGGCTGCAGCGGCGGCTCAACGCGGTGAAAAAGGCAAATACGCCATTACCAACACACGTTCGTCAATGGACCCGTTTTTAACGTATTCGGATAATCGTGAACTGCGTGAAAAAGTGTGGAATACCTATTACTCACGTGGCGATAATGGTGATGAATTCGATAATAGTGACATCATTAAACAAATCTTAACGTTACGTCATGAACGTGTGCAGTTACTCGGTTTTGATAATTATGCACAGTGGCGGTTACAAGATCGCATGGCGAAAACGCCACAAAACGCCATGGACTTAATGAACAAAGTCTGGCCGGCAGCCCTTGCTCGGGTTGATGAAGAAGTCGCTGACATGCAGGCTATCGCTGATGCGGAAGGCGCAGATATCACGATTGCCCCTTGGGATTATCGCTATTATGCTGAAAAAGTGCGTAAAGCCAAATATGCGCTGGATTCTGACGAAGTAAAACAATATCTACAATTGGATAAATTACGTGAAGCGATGTTCTATGTCGCCGGTCGTTTATTCAATTTCTCATTTACGCCGGTTGCAGAAGGCAGCGTACCAGTATGGCATGAAGATGTGAAAGTATGGGAAGTCAACGATAAGACCACCGGTGACAATATTGGTTTATGGTATCTTGACCCGTTCGCACGTCAAGGAAAACGCTCTGGTGCTTGGGCGACGTATTATCGTTCATACACTACATTTGATGGTGAAACCAATGTCTTATCATCCAACAACTCTAACTTTGTCAAAGGCGCTGAAGGCGAACCGTCACTTATTTCTTGGGACGACGCAGAAACGTATTTCCATGAATTTGGTCATGCATTGCATTTCTTAGCATCGGACGTTGCTTATCCCTCTTCCCATAGTGGTGTACGCGATTATACTGAGTTTCAATCGCAGCTACTTGAGCGTTGGTTACTGACCGATGAAGTGATTAACAATTACCTCGTTCATTATGAAACAGGTGAGCCGATCCCTGCTGAGTTAGTTAACAAAATCAAACAAGCGGCGACGTTTAATGAAGGCTTTAAAACCACTGAATATATGGCTTCTGCCATCATGGATTTAAAGTATCACACGACTGACCCAGCGTTAATTGACCTCGACACTTTTGAACGTGAAGAGCTCACTAAATTGGGTATGCCGGAAGAAATCGTCATGCGCCATAGAACCACGCATTTTGGTCATATATTCTCTGGTGAAGGCTATGCAGCAGCCTATTATGGTTACATGTGGGCCGAAGTATTAACCTCTGATGCGGCAGAAGCCTTTGCCCAAGCGCCAGGTGGCTTTTACGATAAAGATGTCGCTGACCGTTTAGTTAAATATCTATTTGCTGTGCGTAATGCGATGGATCCAGCGGATGCATACCGTGCGTTCCGTGGACGTGATGCCAACGTGGAAGCCTTGATGCGTGATCGTGGATTCCCAGTGCCTAAAGCGGATAAAAAATCAGATAAATAGACTGAGCAATAACCTCGCTTTCAACCAGACAAAGGCTGCCTAATTAATAGGTGGCCTTTTTTATGTTATTATTTTAAAAAATAAAAAGAAGCGACTTATGAAAACTCACGCCAACACGCCCCTATCTGACTTTATCGAATACCCCGTTGACGAAATGATTGTGCGATCCGCAGAATTTTATGCATCAATGCAACGACGCCATAGTATCCGTCAGTTTAGCGACCGCGATGTCCCACAATCTATTATCGAAAACTGTATTAGAGCGGCAGGCACCGCACCGAGTGGCGCTAATCATCAACCTTGGCATTTTGTTGCGATGCAGGATAATGACATTAAACGCCAAGTTAGAGATGCTGCTGAAGCCCACGAACAGGCCTTTTATGCCGGACGCGCTGGCGACGAATGGATCAATGCATTAAAGCCTTTAGGTACCGATGCACAAAAACCGTATTTAGCGCATGCACCTTGGCTCATTGCTATTTTTAGTCAAAAGAAAGGCGGCGTGCAGGCAGGTGAAAAACACACAAATTATTATGTTCATGAATCAGTCGGGATTGCGACGGGAATGCTGATCACAGCCCTACATCAATCCGGTTTAGTGACGTTAACTCACACCCCAAAACCCATGTCATTTTTAACTAAAATATGTGGACGCCCAGAAGATGAGCGACCTTACATGTTGATTATTGCTGGCTATCCAGCGGCGAATGCCACCGTACCAGAACATGCTCGAAATAAAAAATCACTAGCGCAGATCAGTACGTTTATTTAACGTGCCTGCCATTTAACAATGATATCAATCACCCAGTTCTGCACCCATATTGGTGTCAGGCGATTGAGCCATAATGTACATTTTGCTTTGCTGCCTGGCACGATCATAAACTGGCGCTTATCAAGGCCACGAGTAATACCTTTTAGTGCTTGAGGCAGAGTTAAGCGCCCCGCAAAATCTTTTAATATCCGAGTTGCCGGATGCATCGTTTTGATTTCTTCGATGACCATGGGTGTATCAATCTCAGGTGGGCAAATCACACTGATTGTGATCCCTTTGGGCGCGTATTCAGACCGAATACATTGCGCCATACCTAAGACCGCAAACTTGCTACTACCATAAGCACTATAACCATAAATTCCGACCGTGCCCGCCATGGAAGCGATAAACGCAAAATGGTCGCCAGAATGCATCAGGGGTAAACAAGCTGCAGCTAAATGTCGCGAACCCAGCACATTGATTTGATATGAGGCAGTAAAATCATCCGCACTTAAACTAGCAAATTCGCCAGCACGTAGAATGCCAGCACAATTGACCACCAAATTAGGCCGACCTAGTTCAGTTACCATGCTTTTAACAGCGTGTTGTACCTGTTTATTATTGGCGATATTGACTTGAAAATAGCTCACATGTAAACCAGTCATGAGCTGATAAGTCGCTTTGTCACAGTGTGTATTTAACGCATCAGGGGCGACAATATCAAAGACCACAATATGAAAATTATCACGCAAATAATGTTTTACTAAACCTAAGCCAATACCACTTAATCCACCTGTAATTAAGGCTACTTTTTGTTCTTTGCATGCAGCGGTTACTTGGCTCATATTATTCCTTCGCAGTTGCGTCAATATTGCTAACAGTTATTTGATTATTGTGGGTATAAATCCCATATTTGCGTTAATGTGCGCGCTAAGGCGCCTTGATTGTCGAGGATCACCGCTTGACCGGACTGCCCACTCGCTTTGGCTAATAAAGGGTCAGACAACCATGTATGGCAAAGCTGTTGCGCATTTGTCGCATCGGTAACAATACGCAAGCCACCGGCAGTAATCAAAGTCTGAGAGATAACGGGATTGTTATAAATATGAGGTCCCATCATTACCGGTACACCCATACTCGCTGGCTCTAAGGCATTATGCCCCCCTTTATCAGCGATACTGCCACCGACAAAGGCAATATCCGCACACGTATACAGTGGCGTCAATACCCCCATCGCATCGACCAGCAAGACTTGAGTTTGAGCATTGAGCTTATCTCGATCAGCCCAGTTAATATAATTAAGTCCGCTGCTCAGTATTTCGGCTTCAACTTGTGCAAATCGTTGTGGGTGACGTGGCACAATAATCAATAGTGCTTGAGTAAAATCAGTTTGCAATTTTTTATACACGTCCAGCCAAAAGCTTTCTTCACCTTGATGAGTCGACCCTGCTAGTAACACCTGCTTACCTAACAGCTTGAGCGTGTTGGACAACTCAATAATGGTGTCTGGTACTACTGCATCACTGACTTGATCAAATTTCACATTGTGGGTTAACACGAGTTTTTCAGGGGCTAATCCTAAACTCAAATACGCATCTGCATCACGTTGACCTTGTGCACAGACTGTAGTGACTTGGTGTAGCATCGGCATAAACACAGCGCTAATTTTGCGATAAGTGCGCGCAGATTTAGCTGTCATACGAGCATTGATCACACAGACAGGAATGTGTTTTTGTGCGCTCTTCGCCAATAGATTCGGCCATAACTCCACTTCTGTAATACAGACTAATTTTGGTTGGATATGCGTGAGTAACCGAGACATTAACCAAGGTAAATCGTAGGGCAAATAATGATGGGCCAGATTTGCGGATAAGGAATCAGGTAAGGAACCAGTTAAGGAGCTAGGTAAATCAGCACCGAAAATATCCCGCACACGTTGTGCGCCCGTTGCCGTGGTGGTGGTGATCACTATAGGTAAATCAGGTTGCGTGTTGAGCAATCCTTTAATGACACATGACGCAGCAACGACTTCCCCAACCGAGACACAATGAAATAAAATGCCACCGCGCTGTCTAGAGGTAAGCTGACCTAATGCACCGTACCGTTGAGCGCGCTTACGTTCAAATTTTGCCGAACGAACTAAACCCAAACAGCACCATCGGAGTATCGCAACTAACCAAATCAGCGTCACCAGCACTGTATACGCAAACCGACTGAGTGATTGCGTTACACTAGGTCGGTACATAGGTAATGACACAGCAGACTTCATCCATAATAATTATTCATCAGTGGGGCTATCATACCGTAACCTGCGCGTGTGCAACATCCCTAAACATAACATCAATCCACACCAGCTAATTACCCAGACTTTAATGCCGTCATAATCGATACTAAACAGTCCGGCGTAAGCACTACCTAATAGCAATAAAGCACAACCAACAATAGTATTGCCTGCGGCAACATAACGTTGTCGCTTAGCGTGACTAACCATATCGATTAAATAGGTTTTGCGTGCAGTACGGATCCCTGAGTAACATAAATTCATAAGCAAAAATCCTATACCTGCCGCATACAGTTGCGCTAGCCCCCAAGGCGTTAATAACCACCCAAGACTCAACATACAACCGGCGGCTGCAATAGCTAAAGTAGTCCGTGCCGAATAATCCGAAAACCAGCCCCAAATATAGGAAGACACAAAACTGGCGATTGCTGAGGCCAGCATCACTAATGCTAAACTCGATATGCCTACATAGCGCTCAGCAATCAATAACACCATTAATGGCAGCACGATTGCGCCATGCATTAATAACACACGACTAATAATCAATTCTCGCAAATCACTTTCATGTGTCACATATTGCCACAAACTCATAGAACTCGAAGAGGGTGTAGAGGGAACCGCCCCAACCGCTCCCACAAGAGACATGTTCGACTCAGGCGTGCTAGGCTCCGCGACAATGGGCTCAGCGACAATGGGCTCAGGCATAGACAAAGACAAACTCACCCACAAGCCAACCCCGTAGCATAAACAGCCAGCAATCACGAACACTCCAAGGACAGTTTGCTCAGGTGCCTCACTGTCAATGACAGCCGAATCAGCGCTATACTGCCACAACAAGAGCGCAACCAAAATAGTCACTAGCCCTGCGGCAGAACCACCGGCTCCAATCAATTTACCTCGTCGCCCTTTTGCCACATTATGTGCTAGGATTTTTTGGACGCTCCATTGGGGTAATAATGCGCCGGATTCTTTAATGGGAACAATTAACGCAAGTATCCACAACGGTGCATTCAAGCTTAACAAGATCCACGGCAACACAATCTTAGCCGACACGATTTCATCGGCAAGTTGGGTCAAGGTTGAAATACTCAGTAAGCGGGTAAATTGACTCGGCATAAATAAAACTAGGTCACAGCATGTTGTATTTGAAACGCATCATCTAAATATGTCTGCGCATGTATAATGTCAGATAATACCTCGACACTGCGTACAATATCTTGATAACTCACATATAAAGGCGCAAAGCCTAAACGCAGAACATCCGGCGCTCGAAAATCTGCCACCACCCCTTTATCAATCATTGCTTGGCATATTGCATAGGCTTGCGGGTGAGTAAATGCTAACTGACTTCCGCGTACACTGCTATCTTTAGGGGAAATACACGGCAAATCGGTTAATAATCCTTGTGCTTCAATACATAACAAACAAAAACGCGTCAACTGCGCAGATTTATAACGTACATCTTCCATCGTAACAGCACTAAACACATCTAATGCAGCATCCAAAATCGACATAGAAATGACCGCAGGAGTACCACACAAAAATGCCAACATACCTTTGCCTGCGACATACTCTTGGGTAAAGGCAAATGGCTGAGCATGGCCCATCCAGCCACTAAGCGGTTGCTTTAGCTGCGCATGATGACGAGCTGCCGCATAAACAAACGCCGGTGCCCCAGGCCCACCATTGAGGTATTTGTAACCGCAGCCAACGGCAAAATCGACATTCCACAAGGTACAGTCTATTGGGATCACGCCGGTTGTGTGCGCTAGATCCCAAATGACAACAATACCCAATGCATGCGCTTGCTCTGTAATGTAAGCCATATCCAGCATATAACCGGTTTTGTAATTGACATGCGTGAGCATTAACACAGCCACATCCAAACCTAAGGACTCGACAATCGCATCTTCGGCCACATAATCTAAGGTTAAGTCCTGTGCATGATGCGCCACCAAACCTTGAGCAATATAGCCATCGGTTGGAAAATTACCTGTTTGCGTCACTATGCGAGTGCGTCGTGCAAGTTTAAGATGCTCAGATTGTGCAACATAGCGGCTCTCTTGGATCGCCAACGCCGCGTACAATAATTTATATAAATTGACCGAAATCGAATCACACGCAATCACTTCATCAGGGTGAGCCCCAATTAACGGTGCAATTTTAGCCCCGACTTGTTGGGGTAAACCAATCCAATTATGTTGATTCCAACTTTTAATTAAATCGAGTTGCCATTGTTGCTCGACCACTTCATGAGCGCGTTGCTTAGCAGCATGCGTTACCGGACCCAAGGAATTTCCATCCAAATAAATCATATTTTCAGGCAACACAAACTGGCCTTTTACTTCTCGTAATGGATCATGAGCATCTAATTGCTCGGCTTGTTGGTACAAGGATGCAATCATTGTAATACTCCTAATAAAGTTTGAAAGGCAGATGATTGAGGGTGGATCCAATCAAAATGACCAGCACCGGGTTCAATAATGGTACGAGCATCGGGGTGTCGCGCCTGAGAAATCGGTACTATGGTATCCGCATCGCCTTGTAATAATGTGATCTGAGCCAGAGCTTTATCGCTGAGTGCTAGGTTTAGTGGATTCGCCACATAGTAGTCACTGACTTTTTCATCTGGCATGCCAGCCATAAAATCAGAGGTGACCGCTTGGCAACTGTTTTGCCCTAACGCGTATTGCTTAATATCAACAATAGCTGCTAAGCCGACGATATTGAACCTAAGTTCTGAGCGCCCCAACAACGACAAGTGTCGTTGTATATCTGCCGCAGCCAACAATGCTAAATGGCCACCGGCTGAGTGCCCGATTAGATTCACTGTGGTGGTATTTTCCGGTAATGCTTCGATGATGGAGGTGATCCCTAACATAACATCAGCAAACGTCACCGGCCATCCGCCACCGGTTTCGCCACTACGACGATACTCAATAGAATATACTGTGTGCCCCGCTTGTGCCAAACCATTTGCTTGCGCAATGCTATGACTAATATCAAAGGCACTTAACCAACAACCGCCGTGGATCATGATTACAGGTGCACGCTGAGCGTCCTCTAACGCTGTATTATCATTCACCTGGGCTGGCCAATATAAAAAATATTGTTCCGGATCCATGCCATATTTCACCGTTTTTGTAGCCGGTATTTGGGGCAGTTTGGCGACAGCCGAATAAGGCACATTAACCAATTTTATATTAGGGTCAGATCCACTTTTATCTGCTGGCTCAACAACCACAGCAATAGCGCTAGCTGCGAATAAAGATATTGCAAGTATCATTAATGAATACAGTAAATAGGTAGTTGTTGATTTCATCGTTGTCTCATAACTCGCGCATAGTTGTAAGGACAAAATACTAACATACACTGAATAATATCATAAGTAATACACCATCCCCCTAAACTTTATCCACTCTCGTGCGTACCTAGATTAACCATTCATGCACCAGAGGCACTGATGCGCACTTATTATTTATTTTTTATAGGTCTTTTAATGTCAGTATTAACACTTCTTAGTCCACACGCAGCAGGTCAAACTAACCCATGGGTATCAGTCAATGACTCAGTTATGGGTGGCGTCTCTACTAGCAGCATGGCATATACCGAACAAGGACTGCGCTTCTCAGGTAATGTATCTTTAGCCAACAACGGTGGGTTCGCCTCAGTAAGACGTGTCATTTCCTTAAATTTACCTGACGACCACCATTTAATCTTGACGGTTGTTGGTGATGGTAACACCTATCAATTACGTTTTCGTACCGAGCGAGGATTTGATGGGGTCGCTTATAGTGCAAGCTTTGACACACAAGCCAATACTACGACTCAGCATGTGTTTAACTTAACAGATTTTAAGCCGGTATGGCGTGGACGTAGCGTCCCAAACCGCCCTAAATTAACTTGGCAAGATGTGATTCAAATGGGTTTTATGCTCACGGACAAACAAACCGGTGAATTTGTATTAGATATTGTCGATATTGATTTTAAACCGACAATTTAAATATTCACAAGGACAAAAAAAGGCCGTTCACTTCACGAGAACGACCTTCCATCTTATTGCCACACAGATTAGTTGTATTAGTACATAATAAACGTATCAGGGAATGCGACGATTAAGCCCAACACAAATATTTGTAATAAAATAAACGGTACGACCCCTTTATAAATCGTCGTGGTCTTCATGGATTTGGGCGCAACCCCTTTGAGATAGAAGAGACTAAACCCAAATGGCGGCGATAAAAACGACGTCTGTAAATTCATCGTAATCAAAATCGCAAACCAAATCATATTAATATCTAATGCCATTGCGACGGGTGCGATAATCGGCACGACCAAGAATGCAATCTCAATAAAATCAATAAAGAAGCCCAAAATCAATATGGCAATCATGACCAAGATAATAAAGGTCCACTTTTCACCGGGCAGGCTCAAGAAGAATTCTTCTACCAGATATTCACCACCGGAGTAGCTAAATACCATGGAAAAGGCGGTTGCTCCGATCAAGACAGCAAATATCATCGAAGAGACTTTTACGGAGTCTTTGGAGACGGCTAAGATCGTTTTAAATGATACGCCGCCATAAAACTGCGCTAACACTAACGCACCAACCGCGCCAATCGCGGAAGACTCAGTCGGTGTCGCAATACCTGTAAATATCGATCCTAATACCACCACAATTAATAATAACGGTGGGACAATATCTTTGGCAGCTTGCTTCAATATCGTCATTTTGTCTTCTTCGACAGGGATCGGAGGACAAAAATCAGGTTTAACGTAACTCAACACCAAAATATATAGCACATATGCGCCAATTAACATCATTCCAGGTATCACCGCAGCTTTAAACAAATCACCCACTGGCAAGCCCATGACATCACCAAGGATAATCAAGATAATCGACGGAGGAATAATTTGACCCAGAGTGCCTGAAGCACATATAACCCCAGCAGCAGTGGGTTGATGGTAGTTATTTTTGAGCATCACCGGTAATGAGATAACGCCCATTGCTACTACGGACGCACCAACTACGCCAGTAGACGCCGCCAATAACGCCCCCACAATGATGGTTGAAATAGCCACACCACCAGACATGCTGCCAAACAATTTGGCCGAGGATTCTAGCAAACGCTCGGCTAAGCCGGTTTTTTGCAGCACGATCCCCATAAAGATAAACATCGGAATCGACATCAAGGTCGTATTTTCCATGATGCTCATAATGCGATATGGCATGAACTCAAATAAATCAATACCTAAGAAAAACACACCCACCAAAACAGACACACCCGCAAAGGTAAATGCCACGTAATAGCCCATAAATAATAATATTAGGGCGACGAAAAATAAGACTAAACCTTCCATGCTTACACGCCCTCATTATGGATGTGATCTTCATGTACATTCGGACGTTTTAGCTTTAATAAGTTTTCTAAAATCGTATAAAAAATACATAAAATTAAAAATAAATTCGATAACGGGATCACCGAACGGATAATCCATCGAGACGGTAAACCACCTGGATCGGGACTGCCTTCATTCATTTGATAGGCATCTAGGGTATAGCTATAGCCGTAATACATCACGATGACAGCTATAGGTAGTGCAAATACTAGCGCAGCTAAAATATCCATCTTGGCTTGGGTATGTGGTAGCCATTTTTCATAAAAGATATCGACACGCACGTGTCCGTCTTCTTTTAAGGTATAACCGATACCAAACATGAACATCGCTGCAAACAAATGCCACTCGAGCTCTTGCATACCAATACTGACGTCATTGAAAAAATACCGCATCAATACATCATAAAAGACATTGGCAACCATTAAGAGCATGAGTAATACGCACATATACCCCATCGTATCGATGAATTTGCGTAATGCATTATGTAAAAAAATCATGAATTTCTTCTTTTTGATTGGAAAAAAATAGAGGCGCCGGACACAAATCCGGCACCTCGTCTTACTGTGAATTTAGCAGACTATTGAGCAATTATTTTGCGTCAAAGTTATCTAAATATGCGCGGTCAGAGAAGTTCGTCCACTCTCGCGCGTTCTTTTGGTAGCTAGCAATCGAGTCTAAGATTTTCTTAGATTGTGGATCCGCAGCCGCAAATTCAACTAACAATTTATCATTTTCTGCTTTAATCGCATTCATGATCTCTTTTGAGAATGAACGAATTTTCACATTCGGATACTCTGCTTGGAGTGTCGCTAAGTTCATCGCACTTTCATGTGTAGACTGGGTATACATATCATACGCAGCAGTTTTCATTGCTACCGTTAAAATATGTTGTAAGTCTTCTGGTAATTTATCAAAGGCTTTTTGATTAACCATAAACTGCAACTCAGTTGCCGGCTCATGCCAACCTGTGTAGTAGTAAGGCGCAATTTTGTGGAAACCCATACGTAAATCTAATGAAGGACCTACCCACTCTAACGCATCAATCGTGTTGCGCTCTAGTGCAGTGTAAAGCTCAGCTGATGGAATGTTAGTCGGTTTAGCACCGAGTTTTGCCAATACTTCACCAGCAAATCCTGGAATACGCATTTTAAGACCTTTTAAGTCTTCTAATGAGTTGATTTCTTTACGGAACCAACCGCCCATTTGATTACCCGTGTTACCACCTGGAAATGACATAATGCCGTATTTATCATACGTTTCTTTCATCAATTCCATACCACCACCGTGGTAGAACCACGCATACTGCTCGGCAGTCGTCATACCAAACGGTAATGTTGTGAAGAATAAAGTTTCGATGTCTTTACCTTTCCAATAATACGACGCCGAGTGACCCATTTGATATTGACCCGTTTTCACGAAATCAAAAATACCTAATGCAGATTTATGTTTGTTTGACGAATCAATACGGATCTTAAAACGGCCGCCTGACATTTCATCAACCATTTTGGCCATGTTCTTAGTCGCATCACCAAAAATAGGGAAGTTTGGCCCCCATGTTTCAGCAAGGCGCCAATTGACTTTTTCTTGGGCTTGTAACAGCGGACTAACTAATAAAGAGGTTAATAACAAGGTTTTAACCAACGTTTTAATTTTCATGTGTGCTTCCTTATTTAAAATGTAAGTATAATGTAAATTAATTTAACCCCAAGTACAATCCGTACTACTACCGACATTCCGGCTAAGCACAACTACCTACGACCATAGTCTAGAGCCCCTGTTTTATTGATGTTAATTACTTTTATTTGCCAGTAAAGATAGATATGCAGTCATTTATCTGAGAACATTAACAACGAATTTACATACACCTTTGGTCTTACCTATGTCTTTTTCTATTCGAATGCAGTTGTTTGCCGTACTCCAGGTGGTGTTAACGGCGTTATTAACGTATTTTTTTGTGACCAATGAGTATCGTGATTTATCCCAACAAAATCTGGATGCACTCGAGTCTTTTTTAATTGAACAAAAACAACAAGAACTTAAAAACTACACGACAATAGCGACTTCTGCGATTGACCATATTTATGCTGTCGAAAACGAATATGATGCCAAAAGACAGGTTGCGAAGATCATTTCGAGATTAATTTATAATAACAACGACGGGTATTTTTTCGTTTATGATGACCAAGGGACAAATGTTGTTCATCCCACGGAGCCGTATCGTGTTGGGCAAAATTATTGGGACCTAGTCAATGATAAAAATGAGCCGACTATTCAGATATTAATTGGTAACGCACGGAGTGGCGGGGATTTTTATCGTTATCCTTGGAATCAACCCACCACCAATACTGTCACCGAGAAACTGAGTTATTCTGCACTATTACCTCAATGGCAGTGGATGATCGGTACCGGCGTGTATTTAGATAACGTTAATTTGCAGCTTTCAACGATTCAATCAACGATTGATAAGCACATTGATAACACTCGCTTCATCATTTTATTTGTCGCGTTATCGTCGATATTTGGGATTTTTATCGTTGGCGCTGTGTTGCACTTCACCCAGAAAAAAGAAAGTGATAAGAAGATCCACCAACTCGGGCAAAAAATCGTTAGCCTGAAGGAAGAAGAGCAGCGTCACATATCGCGTGAACTGCATGATGGTATTGTGCAAGTATTAGTATCAATTAAATATTCGTTAGAAGCGACGTGTAAACATCTCGGCAAACAGGATATTCCTAAACCTCAACCGTTATCTCAAGCGCAACACAACTTGAGTAATGCCATCACCGAGATCCGCCGCATCTCGCATCACTTGCATCCTCGGATTTTAGATGAGCTTGGTCTTGCAGCTGCTTTAGATGCATTGGGCTCTGAGTGTAGTGAGCGCACAGGGCTCAATATAACAATTAATAAACCCGCATTAAGTAAGTTGTTACCCGATCATATCAATATCACCTTGTATCGTGTCGTACAAGAATCATTAATGAACATAGAAAAACACGCTCATGCTAGCGACACCATCATCACCTTGACCATTGTTGATAATTGGCTTAATTTGAGCATTGTGGATAACGGTATTGGGATGCACAAAGCACAGTTAGAAAACCCTTCCGAAAATGGTATAGGCACGCGTAATCTAGCTGAACGTGTCGAATATCATAGTGGTAAATTTGAGATGAAATCCTCAAATAAAGGCACGACTATCTTGGTTAAAATACCCCGTTCGGCATTTGCTAACCACTACAATCCATCTCACCTTGAACAAACCACTGCGGAGCCAATATGAATCCAGCGCTAATCAAAGTCATGCTCGTCGATGATCATCCTATGGTGCAAGATGGGTTAAGTGCGTGTTTATCGTTTTATGATGATATTGCTATTGTCGGCAACTGCGGCGATGGCAGTGCGGTACTAGAAACCGCCAAACAATGTCAGCCGAATGTCATTTTAATGGATATCAGCATGCCCAAACTCAATGGCCTTGAGGCAACTGAAATTATCACTGAATCAATGGACAGTGCCAAAGTCTTGATATTCAGCATGCATGAGAGCGCTGAATTTGTCACCAACGCAGTCCAAGCTGGCGCATCTGGATACATTCTTAAAGACACCAACTCAGAAGAAGTGTACCAAGCGATTAAAAGCATTGCCCAAGGTAAATCTTATTTTAGCAGTAGCATTGCCAAAATGTTAATTGATAACCCACCGGCACAAGCTAACGCGCGGTTAACTGCGCGCGAACAAATGATTTTATCTTATATCGCCAAGGGACAATCGAGTAAAGATATCGCTCAAACCTTGACGATCAGCATCCGTACCGTCGAAGCCCACAGGCGTAACATCAAGAGTAAGCTGAACCTAGATAGCCTTGCTGAGTTAGTCCGTTATGCCGTCAATCAAGGCTTAATCGATAGCTAATGGTAATGTCTGATAGTTACGCAATATACGTACTACTAATCACATTTTCATCGTCAGCATAACAACTCGGTTCACGTGGGCATTCGGTACCACGAGAGCAAATCAAGCGCGGATCCGTTAACACGCCGCGTTCGACCCAATTGATATTCAATATACGCGCGACCGTTTGTAATTTCTTTTGCATTGCAACGGGCAACTGCGCTGAACCGCCACCTTTAACACATAAGTTTTTAATCTCATGGGCTATGGCTTGCGCATCGCCACCTTGGGCGTTAATCGCAGGATTAAGATCAATCCCTGAACACAGAACATGTTTATTTTTGGCTAAATCAACCACATTAGTGGATTCACAACAATAAATCCGCGGTTCATTACCGACATTCAGAATTGATAATTGAGCCGACGTGCCTTTGACCGGCGTATTGATCATCCGAAAGACCGCCCAGTGCTGACACGGATCCGCCACTTCTCGCATATTGCCCCAAGGTAACGGAATACCATTGCCTCGATATACAGCCTTGAGCTTGCCCGGTGCATAAGCATCAAAATAATGCCAATGTTTATACGGTGACACCGCTGTCATGCGGCGCATCGCGACTGACGCAGAGACACCAACCTGCTCATGGGTGGCTATCTCATAGCCATTGCGATCCAATAGCTGTCGAAATGGCACCTTAGGACACAACAACGCACCCGCAAAAAAACTCGCCTCAAAATCACGCCACGCTTGCAAAATATCTTGGGTATTGATTTGCGAAGATTGCAGTTTTTGGTTATTCCCACCTTGCATCACTGAATATTGGTTTAACCCTGTCACCAACACACTTTTCAGTCCATCGTTGTTATGCAAAACACTATGACCAATATGCACAGCAATATCGTATTTTAAGCGTTTTTCGTATTTTTCTAAGATTTTATTTAGATATAACGTATTATCGGCACCTAAATAGGACGTTACCACTGACGTCGTATGAACCCCATATTCAGCGGCAAAGCCTCGCGGTAAACGCGAAAACCACTTAATCGTTAAGCCTTGTTGACGCGCTAACATCATGAGTTCATCAGGGGCTAATGGCATGCGCTTTTGTCCAATTTCCTCTGCGGCTTTTTCTAAATCAGGGAAATGGTTTTGATGATGTTCTTGGTGTGCACGAATTAACAAATGGGCAAATTGCCGACCACTAATCCCTGTTTGAGAAAGCATTTCAGGGATCGCGATTTGTAAAATATCATTGCTAAATAAAAAGCTCGGTTCCAGTGGCATTCCAGAGATCCCACCATGATTACCTTTATCAATCACGATATCATCTTGCTCGGGCACGTCATCCAAAAACCAATTCGCGTCTTTTTGAAACACCTGCGCAATGACTTCTAACATATCCAAACTAGGCACACGTTTACCGCGTTCAATCATCGATAAATAGGATACTGACGGGGCATACTCTGCATTTAAGCGAATACATCGAGAAGACAAATCATCCAATGTCAGGTTATTACGTTTACGTAAATTCCGTACCTTAGTACCAAGTAAATGGGTTTTTCTACCTAAACTACCACTACCTTTTGCCAAGACTGATTTCATATGAATTCTCATTAATTTAGGGTGAAAACAGATAACTCTTATTACACATGTTTTTTGTAAAATTTACATTGTGTAATTTTTATTGTGAAATTATTCAGATTTATATTCTATTATTCTAATCAAGCGCGGTAAAGATATCTTTTAAACTTTATCTCACGCAACCTTTATTCAGTGACACATACGGTAAACTGATACACATGACATACAGATGCTAACCCCATCTAGGAGAAACATTATGAATATGCCAGCAATGAACTTACACCAAGCACAATCAAATCAACATGCATTAATGGGTCAATTTTCTACTGTAGCCAACATCAGATGGCAGAGTGCTTTTCAAGTCATGGATAACTCAGAAGCTGTTATGAAAATGCTTGATGAACGCTTCCCTCTTGATCATGGTTCACATGCAGACGTGAAAGAGTACGTGGTCTATTTCCGTCATATCATGGCGTATTTTGCAGATGGCACCCATTGTGGTCTATCACAACCAAAGCAGTTTGTTGCACTTTGCGGTCACATTGAATCTCCAGATTCAATCGTTTTAAGAGAAAATGATTTGCATGTTGAAATCAAATTTGACCGTAAAGGTAATCGCGGTTGCGAGCAGAATGCAGGGATCCAAGATGTACAAATCGAGTTTCCTACCTGTCGTGAGTTTACCGCACCGAATGGTGAAGAATATACTATCTAAGTTATCTTACTATAGATGCAGATAGTCATAGCAAATAAGACCCTGTGTACCCTAAATACACAAACCCTATTTGGGATATATAGGGTCAGATCCAAATTAAAACGTCATCAAAGTGTAAAATTTCATGTCATCACCTTCCGCATCGCCTGAATTAGATTGTGTGTTTGTAGCCATAAGCCAGGGTTGAACTAAGAGATCATGTGTCAGTAACTGAAATAGAGAATTATCGGGTAAATGATCATTAACCACGTCAAGATCTAACTTTGTCGGTTGAGATACGCTAATCGCTATCTCGTGTTCATTTAGGAGTTGTTCATAGCTGGTAATTCGTGCTTTTAATTGCTAGTTAGTTGCTGATAACTCATTATAAGATCGGTACAATCGCTGCAAATTTTGATTTAACTGAAAATCAAGTGCGACAGATGACACATTTGAAGAGGGAGTTGATTGGTCAGTTTTCTCTGACAAGGCTGACAAATTTGGGTCATTTACAACAATAACAGATTCATTCTGCACATCTACATCATTAGTCCTCGCTACAACTTGCAAGTTTGTCGTTTCAGTCTTGTTTGTCTCGCTAACAAGGACGAATTCAATGGTCATATACCAAGTGCTTATCGCTACGATAAATGCACATACAAAAAAGCCGCTAAAGATTGCTCCTTAGCGGCTTTTAAATGCAATATCTAAAACTTAATACATTAAGCTTTAGTAATTACGTCAACTAACATCCAGTTTTTGGATTTAGAAAGAGGACGACATTCTGTGATAGACACAAAATCGCCTTCATTACATACGTTAGCTTCATCGTGTGCGTGAAGTTTAGTAGTACGTTTGATGAATTTCCCATAAATAGGATGCTTCACTTTGCGTTCTACCGCAACAGTGATGGTTTTATCCATCTTGTTGCTTACTACACGACCCTGTACTGTACGAATAGTTTGTTCAGTCATTATTCACCAGCCTTTTGAGTCATGATGGTTTTAACACGCGCGATGCTACGACGCACTGTTCTTAATTGGTCAGTTTTTTCAAGCTGTCCAGTAGAATATTGCATGCGTAAGTTAAACTGTTCACGAAGAAGTGTTAACAATTCTTCGTTTAATTCAGCTAGACTTTTTGCTTTTAGTTCAGTCGCATTCATTTACATCACCGTTCGAGTTACAAAGGTTGTTTTAAATGGCAGTTTCGCCGCTGCTAATGCAAACGCTTCACGTGCTAGAGACTCAGGAACACCTTCCATCTCATATAACACGCGACCCGGTTGAATTTGGCATACCCAGTACTCAACGTTACCTTTACCTTTACCTTGACGCACTTCTAGAGGCTTCTCAGTAATTGGTTTGTCAGGGAAAACTCGAATCCAAATTTTACCTTGACGTTTAACGTGACGAGTCATAGCACGACGGGCTGCTTCGATTTGACGAGCAGTCATGCGACCACGGCCGACGGATTTCAGACCAAATGTTCCGAAACTTACTTTGCTACCAGCAATGGCAAGTCCACGGTTACGGCCTTTATGCATCTTACGAAATTTCGTACGCTTAGGTTGTAACATGATTAGCCCTCTCGCTTAGCGTTGCGGCCTTTCTTCTTAGGTGCTGGAGCAGCTGGCTGCTCTTGAGTAAGTGGTAATCCACCTAATACTTCACCTTTGAAGATCCATACTTTAAC